>Ga0180431_10001502_pt1 | contig 32620 bp, 26 predicted proteins | sample SS_ome_11_FD_132459 | JGI IMG/M metagenome (GOLD analysis project Ga0180431, IMG submission 132459) | Hypersaline lake sediment archaeal communities from the Salton Sea, California, USA - SS_1_MS_1 metaG | ecosystem: Environmental > Aquatic > Non-marine Saline and Alkaline > Hypersaline >... | reverse complement strand
CGGGGATGTTCCCGTAGGCGATGTAAACATCGGCGGCGGTCCCGTGCCGGACGGCGAGCCCTTTTTCGACGCGCTCAGGAAACGGCTGTCCCAGAACAGCCCGATCGTCAATTTCGGAACGCACAATTTAAGCGTGAAACGAAGCGTCCTCCTGAAGACCGGCGGGTTCGATGAGGAATTCGATCTGTACGGTGCCGAAGACCAGGAGTTCGGTATTCGGATCAGGAAGGCGGGATACCGGCTGGGATACCTCCCCGGGGCGATCGCCTTCAACATCAGGCTCGATCGGTCCGAATCCGATCTGCTCGCAAGGGCCCTGGAATCGGGAAAAATGGCGGCCCTTTTATTGAAAAAGCACCCCGAGTACGGGGCGGTACTGGGTCTGAACGTCTTTAAAAGGATCACCTGCGGAAGCAGGAGACACAGGAGGTTCTATGACGATTACACGGGGGGGCGTCTCGACCCGGTGTGCGTCCCCGCGACCCGGAAGAACCGTTTTATCCTCTATTACTACTCACTCATCGACGGGCTGTCCGGGAGATGAGAAGTCGGCGGTCCTGTGTTTCCGGATGTACTCGTTGTAGTCTCGGTAAGCCCCGGTTTCCTCTTCCCTTCCAGAGTCCGGGTCCCCGAGATGACGCACCTTGATGAGGGGGTATGCGTACACGATCCCGTATCCCCTTCTTCTCGCCCTTATCTGATACCGCGTCCAGCCCCCCATGAGCCCGTGTTTATCGGATATATATCCGAGATCGTCTATTATGCTGCTGCGCATCACGTAGAAGCAGCCGCCCCCCCACTTTGCCGTGAGGTGGACCCGCCCGTCTATCTCCTTTAGACGCCTGGGTTTGAAATTCTCGGCGAGCCAGTGATGGCCGTGACAGATATGAATATTCGGACATGCGCTCATCACGTCCATGATCCTTTTCACGCCGTCGGGCGGTACCAGGGTGTCGTTGTCGATCTTTCCGATGAACGGGTAGACGTCCCGGTACTGCTTCCAGAGCATGTTCGTGGGGATCGAGAGCCCGAGATTTTTCCCGGCTGAATGTACGTCTATGACGCGGTCGTCGGTTTCCGGAAGGTGCTCCAGGTATTCCCGCATACCGGGCTCGGTACTTCCGTTGTCGAACAGGGTGAGGTGGAAGTCGCTGTCGTTTTTCAAGAGCGCGGATACGGCTTCCTTCGTGTACTGCAGTCTGTCGAAGGTGAGCATGATAAAAAGGAGATTTGTCACGATGTGCCGCTCCCGTTTATCGCTTTATAGTTTTTTCTCCTGCTGATATGGCGCAGGAAAAGGGGGAGCGCGAACCTCTTTTTTATATGACGCTTCACGGACCGCCGTATACCGTCATACCCGTGCCTGCCGGTAATGGAATCCTCGCTCCTGTTTATGATGACCGTCGTGTCCACGCGTCTTATAACAGCCTCGGTCCGCAGCAGCATCCTGCACCAGAGCTCCCAGTCCTGAAGGCAGGGGAGATCTTCGTTCCATCCCCCGGCCGAGGAGACCAGGCTTTTCCTGTGTATGACCGCGGGCGTGGGGATGAAGTTGGTTTTCGCGAGCTTCCTGTAGGAGAAGGGCGAGCTGAGAAACAGGGGACCGTTTTTATCCCTTATTTCGGCCGCGGAATAGATGAAATCACATCGCCGCAGGATGTCCGCCGGCACCGAGAGGTGATTGGGAAGCCACGCGTCGTCGTCGTCGAGGTAGGCAATAAACTCCCCCTCGGCCGCCGTGATACCCCTGTTCCTGCTCGCGGAGGCACCGGCCCGGGTATCGTTTCTCAGGTATTTTATCCGATAACCCTCGGGCAGAATGCCGCTCACATCCGTGTCCCCGTCGTTTACCACTATGAGCTCCCAGTCCTTCCTCTCCTGTTCGAGCACGGACCGCAGGGCCTTCCGGAAACTTTCCTCACGGTTGCGGGTAGGGAGTATGACCGACACCATGACCGGATTATTCTGAACTGCGGAACAGCCTCTGACGTAGCGGTGGGCCGCTTCCAGTCCCTCGGTAACGAGTATTCTCTGCAGGTCGTAGAATGACGGGTTTTTATAAAATAGTATGTCTTTCACCTTTCTCAGGGTTTCAGGGTCCAGGCGGCCCATTCGTTTTTTTATATCCCGCAGCGCATAGAGCCGGACCGTGTACTTCAGGGGCCTGAAAAACTTCCCCGCGTAGTATATGTCTCCGAGCCGCCGGGCGAGAATGAAGTTGATCCAGTTCGTTTTTTTATTTCTGTACACGTGCAGGTGATGGATGAAGAGCTCGGGCACGTATAAAATCCTGACTCCCGCCCGCTTGAGCCTGAGCGAAAGGTCCATGTCCTCGTTGCCGGCGAAGTAGTGCTCGTCGTAGAGGCCCGCCTTTTCCAGAAGCTGCTTTTTAATAAGCAGGTTCCCCGAGCCTACGAAGGTGGCCCTGGTTTTCTGTGCCGGGTGATGTTTGGTAAGGTTGAGAATTTTGAGCCGAAGGGCCTGGTACTCGCCTCCCTCTCTCTTTAACCCGAGCGCGATGCCGTCGACATCTTCGTTTTCCTCTAGGAACGACCTGAACCTGCGGAGCATGCCCTCGGGAACGACGGTGTCGTCGTTGATGATGAGTACCCAGGTCCCTGACGCAGACCGGATTCCCTGGTTGAACGCGCGCGAGGTCCCCCTGTTCCGGTCGTTCCTGATCGCGGTGACCCAGGGGTGAGCCCGTTTGATATAGGCCGCGGCCTGCGGTTCGCTCCCGTTGTCCACTCCCACGACCTCGACCCAGCCCTCATCCCGGTACTCCTCCAGGGAGCCAAGGAGTCTTTTCACGCAGTCGAGCCGGTCGCCGTGGGTGACGAATACAACGGAAAGAAACAATTTTATGTCCCCCTCCTCATCCGTTCCCGGTACGGCCTGAGCCTCGGCTTTTCGGGATCGAGTGTGCTCGTCCAGTCCCGGTCGAAAGTCTTCAGCCTCTCTATCTGTTTTTTCACCCGCTCCTTATCGACCTGTGAGAGATGTATGAGCCGTGCGCGTGTTTTATATCTCTTCATCGCCCGCAGGGATCCGGGAATACGCTCCATGTGGTGTACGGCGTCCTCGGGATAGGCGAGCCCCTCGCGCCACCTGAACATGGTGCGCTCCCTGAACCACCGGTACCGGGAGTCGACGCGATAGCGGTCGAAACCGCGCCACAGGGTGAGCCTCGGGCTCTCCACCCATCCGTACTCCGGCCCGAGGCCCCGTATACGGACGAGATCGTCGAAGAGCTTGTCCTCGTAGTACTCGTCGTGGTCGAGCTTGACGATCCAGCGGGGCCGGTGAACGCCCGCCTTCTGAAGGAGAAAGTTGGAATCCTTCCCGGTCGTGCGGTCCCGTTTTCCGGGTTCCGTATAGAGCTCGATGCGGTTTTCACGGGCCATTTTCCCGAGCAGCTCCGTGCTTCCGTCCGTGCTCCCGTTGTCGAGAACGATAATATGATCGAACAGGGAGAGCGCCCTGGAGATCACGAGCTCCAGGTGCTTTCTGAAGTTCCATACCGTCATGATGACGCAGAAATCCATGGTCACTCCCGGCCCAGACCGAGTTTTTTATTGAAGTACTCCTCGCTCTCTCTGAAAATCTCCCTCTTCCGCACGGAGGAGGAGCTCTTTCCGAGGTAGTGCGTGTAGGATGAGCGGGGCGTGTACACCACCCGGTAGCCCGCCCTTCGTGCCCTTATATGGATCTCGGTTTCCTCGAAGTAGAGGAAAAAGTTTTCGTCGAACCCGCCTATCCGTTCGAAAACATCCCGCCGCGACGCGAAGAGCGCTCCGGACACCGACACGACGTCCTCGACACGATCGTACTGGCCCCTGTCCCGTTTGCCGATCCCGCGGTGGCGCCGCTTTTCCTCGGTGGGACCGATCCCGCAGCTGTAAAGTCTCCCTCTCCCGTCGTAGGATTTTCCTCCCACGAAACCGACTTCAGCGTCCCGCAATTCACGGATGAGCGGGGGGAGCCATCCCGGGTGAAATGCTATGTCCATGTTTCCAAACACGAGAAAGGGGGCCTCGGAGAGGGCGATGCCCCTGTTCAGAGCACGCGCGTATCCGCTGTTCTCCCTGCCCAGGTGGAGGACGTATTTTCCCCGGGTGATGAGAGACCCGCATCTGCGCAGTTCTTCCACGGTTTCCTGCTTTGAATGGTTGTCGATAACGATAACGGCGTTGTATTTTTCCGTAGTATCCTCGAGCGTGCAGAAACAGCGCCTGACGTGGTTTTTACTGTTGTATGAAACGAATATGATGTCGGTTTTTGATTCGGGACCGTCGATATCCGGTGAAATGGTCTGGGAGGTCATGCGAACCGTCACGGATCCGTGGGATTTTTAAGCCAAAAAACCGGCCTTCGTCTAATTTAACCGAGAAGCGGGTTTATGACTATGGTTTTCAATTCTGCCGTACCGGGTATAATGTTGAGGTATCCGGCCGGAGCATGAACGGATTTAAGACACCCATACAGGCGGAAATAAATGGACAACGTACTCGTAACCGGGGCCGCGGGTTTTATCGGTTTTCATCTTTCGTTGAAACTGCTTGAATCGGGCACGCCCGTAACGGGCCTTGACAACATGAACGACTATTATGACACGGCTCTCAAGGAGGCGAGGCTCCGAATTCTGTCGAAAAACCGGTACTTTTCCTTTATCAAATGTTCTCTGGACGACCGGGAGCGAACCGGGGAGGTGTTCGGGGAGAACCCGTTCGGCACGATCGTGCATCTGGCCGCACAGCCCGGAGTACGCTATTCCCTGCAGAATCCGCATGTCTATATCCAGTCCAATATCGTCGGGTTCCTGAATGTGCTCGAGGGATGCAGGGCATGCGGTACGGAGCACCTCGTATATGCCTCCACGAGCTCGGTGTACGGCGAAGGTGCTCCGGTGCCCTTTTCCGAGCACGGGAGCATAGGTGATCCCTGCTCGCTCTATGCCGCGACGAAGAGGTCCGATGAGCTCATGGCGCATGTCTACGGATCGGTCCACGGGTTGAGAACGACCGGTCTCCGGTTTTTCACCGTGTACGGTCCGTGGGGCAGGCCCGATATGTCTTACTTCCTGTTCACGAAAAAAATACTCTCCGGGTCGCCGATCGACGTCTATAATTACGGCGAAATGAAGAGGGATTTTACCTACATCGACGATATTGTCGACGGTATTATTCGCGTGATGGTGCTCCCGCGGGACCGCGCGCCGGGTAGGGCCCGCATCTTCAACATCGGCTCGAGCCGTCCCGTCGGCCTGCTCTCCTTCATCGAGGTGCTCGAGGAGACGCTCGGCAGGAAGGCGAAGCTTAACCTTCTCCCCATGCAGCCCGGAGACATGAAGGAGACATGGGCCGATATATCGAGCATTCGGGAAGAGACGGGGTACGCTCCGCGGACGGATCTCAAAACGGGTATTGAAGCTTTCGTCCGATGGTACACGGATTTTTACGCTCCCAAAGAGGAGGGGTGAGATGAAGATCGCGATGATAGGCGCCGGGTATGTGGGGCTCGTTTCCGGGGTCTGCTTCTCGGAGTTCGGTGTGGACGTATGCTGCGTGGACAGGGACCGGAAGCGGATAGACGCGCTGAACAGGGGGCATGTTCCCATATACGAGCCGGGCCTGGAGGAGCTTATAAAAAAGAACGTCGGCTCAGGCCGGCTCAGGTTCGTTACCGACTGCGGGACCTCGATAGGGGAAGCGGACATCGTTTTTATAGCGGTCGGAACCCCGTCCAGGCGCGGGGACGGGCACGCCGACCTGACCTTCGTGTACGAGGCCGCCGGGGAGATCGCCGATAATCTGCAGGGCTACACGGTCGTGGTGAACAAGAGCACGGTTCCGGTCGGGACCGCGCGGCGTGTCACCCGTATTATTAAAAAAAAGCGGCCGGACGCGGACTTCGACGTGGCGTCGAACCCGGAATTCCTGCGAGAAGGGTCGGCAATAAACGATTTCATGCGGCCCAACCGCGTCGTTATCGGCGTTGAAGCGGAACGCGCCGGAGCCCTCCTGCGGGAGCTGTACAGGCCTCTCTACCTTATCGAGACGCCCATGGTCATAACGAATTTCGAGACCGCCGAGCTTATCAAGTATGCGAGCAACACCTTTCTCGCAACGAAGATATCATTCATAAATGAGCTGTCCATGCTCTGCGATTCGGTCGGGGCCAGCGTGCGGGACGTTGCAAAGGGTATGGGGCTCGACCGGCGTATCGGGCCGAAATTCCTCCATGCGGGACCGGGTTTCGGCGGATCGTGTTTTCCCAAGGACGCGCGGGCGCTTATCAGGATATTTCAGGACAATGACCTTACCGGCCGCATCGTCGAGGCGGCCGTCGGGGCGAACGACGCCCAGAAATCCCGCATGGTGAAAAAGATCCGCGACGCACTCGGGGGAAACGAGTCCGGGAAGACCATCGGGGTGTTGGGGCTCACCTTCAAACCTGAGACTGACGACATGCGAGAGGCGCCCTCGCTGACGATCATACCGGCGCTTCAGGAAGCGGGTGCTTCCATTCGGGCCACGGACCCGCGCGGTATGGAGGAGGCGAAGAAGCTGTTCCGGGGCATCGACTATTTTGACGATCCCTATACAACGGCCGAAGGAGCGGACGCCGTCGTACTCATGACCGAATGGAACGAGTACAGGGCGCTCGATCTGAACGCGCTGGCGCGGCGCATGCGAGGATCCGTTTTCGTGGACCTTCGAAACGTCTACGTTCCGGAGGAGGTCCGCTCGAGCGGGCTCTCATACACCGGCGTCGGCCTTTGCTGAAGCGGTCCCGTGACGCGCAGCAATACAACGGCTTGCAGGTTATCACACCTGGTCACGTGCCGGAGATCTCCTTGATTGTTTTTTCTTTACGCAGCGAAAGATCCACTGCAGGACGACCCTTCTCGAGGATGAAACGTTTTACTTTATCAAAAGCCTCCCAGTGAATTCTAACCTTTTTCAGGCTTCTGGAGATGGAGCGGAGGTAGTGCATGTACTTTTTGTACCTGGCCTTCCATATCGCGAGCCACACATAGGACAGAACCCTGTAGAGAAGCCTTCTTCCGTAGAATTTTTTATATGCGTGGAAGAACGTCTTCTGCAGTGCCAGGGGGCTGAGTTTTCCGGGAAGCATGACCGAGTGCGTGGCATCGTAATAATCCCAGTCGTCGATGAGGAGCCTGTTTTCTTTCTTCATTTTATCGTACAGCATGGTGCCGGGCAGAGGGGTAAGAATAGTGAAATGTACGGTTGAACAACCGGATTCCATACTGAACGCAATGGTTTTTTCCATGGTGTCTTTCGTATCGCTGTCGGCTCCGAGTATGAACATTCCATGTACCGGAAGCCCGGCATCGACCAGGGTCCGGAGTGATTCTCTGATTCTTTTCACCGTCTGGCTTTTATGGTATTCCTTCAGGGCTTCGGGATTGATCGATTCGACCCCTATCAGCATCCTCGTGCATTTCGCGCGTTTCAGGAGTGCCACGAGCTCTCTGTCTTTGGCGACATGGATGCTGAACTGACTTGTCCATGTGAGGTCCAGGTCCGCTTTGATGAGCTTTTCGAGCAGCATCTTGCTTTTTTCCGGGACCGCGGCGAAGTTATCGTCGTAAAAGACGAGGTGTTTGAAACCCTCACCATGTCGCATCAATACCTCTTCCATGACAAGGTCCGCGTCCCGTATCCGGTAGCGTCTTCCGAACATGCCGGTAACCGAGCAGAACGTACAGTTGTGAGGACAGCCCCTGGAAGCCATTATGGGTCCGAGCCGCATACGGAGCCCGCCCTTTTTATCCCTGCACCCCGCAAGGAGATCAAGATCGACCGGGGGTAGATCGTTTATTTCGGCTCTCGTTCCCCGTACTATTCGGTCTTTTACACCTCCGGAGAAGACATCGTGTACGACGTTCTCCGCCTCGCCGACGACCACCCGGTCGGCGTGAAGGAGCGCTTCCTCCGGAAGCGCCGATGGGTGGCTCCCCCCCATGATGATTCTTTTATCCGGGTACCGCCTCTTTACTGCGTCCGCGATCAGGTACGCCCTGTTCGCCGAGTGCGTGACGGCCGTGATCCCGATTATATCGGCTTCGCGCACGGACGGGTGGAACTCGTCGGTTTTATCGTTATAAGCACGGACGATGCCCTCGTTGATGATTGCGACATCATGTCCGGCCTTTTTCAGCATTGTTCCGAGATAGAGGGGGCCCAGCAGCGGCAGCTTGATCAGGAACGCGTAAAGATTTACAGCCGGTTTGGGTTCAATGAATGTGATTTTCAAAATATACTCCTGAGCAGTGTTGGAGTGAATTACACCACCGTTTGAACACGGTGGGCGTGATTCTATACGGGTTCGATCATCTTTTTGAGCGCCCGCCAGGCGGAATCCCACTCCGTCTTTATATCGATCGTGTTTCCCGAGAGATTCCATTTTTCGATAAGAAGACGAAGCGTGCCGAAAATAATTGCGGCGAGGTCCCGTGCAGGTATATCGTTTCGAACGGTACCGCCTTTCTGTCCGTTTATAAGTATTTCTTCCGTCCTGACTGTGGCAAGCTCTACAATGGAGAAGATCTTGTTCAGTATGGGTTTATCTTTCTGCAGAATCTGCAGTGAGTATGATGCCGCCGCAATCATATCGTTCCCGGTGAATAATTCCACCATTTTCGTCATCGCCTCACCGAGGCTGTTCAGCGTCGCGGAGCCGACGGTCCACCCGCGCCTGACGACCTCCTCCCAGTCGGAAACGATATAATTCGTGAGTGCGAGGAGCAGGTCATCCTTGCTTTTATAATGCCGGTAAAGCGCCGGAACGGTAAAACCGACTTCATCGGAGATCCTGCGTACGGACAGTTTCTGTATACCTTCGCCGGCAATTATTTTGAGTGCCGCGGTGATGATATCCTTTTGTCTTGGCGTCAGTTCCAAGATTGATGCCCCGGATGTTAATTAACGCTAACTAATATAAGAAGATTAATACCGCACGTCAACCATTTGCCCTTTCGGCCCGTACATTCCACCGCCCGAGGGCATGGAAGGCGGTAAATGAATAAAGGCGCCGCCAAGCTTCATAGAAAAGGCTCATCTGTACGCCGGTTTTACCTTACCTTATGGATAGCCTGAGCAGCTGCAAAACAGTACCAGCGCCTGCGGGACGTCAACCGGGGTCGCGGTCTCGCGCCCTCTTTTCGGACGGATCGGTACGGGCGATCGATTGTACAATCATTGAATCGGAGGAGTACATGAGCCAGTTGCCGCCCTATTTTTCCACAGGCGAGCCCGGATCGTTCGCCATGAAAACCCTGCGAACGAGAAAACCGGCCATAATCGAGCGGGTCATAGAGAAAAACGGTTACAAGGGGCCTGAAAGAGACAGGCTCCTCGAGCTGAGAGAGGAAGTGCTGTCGGGTGAAATTTACGATCCCTTTACGGGGGGATTCGTTTTCGAAACCATGGAGGAAGGGGCGCGCGCCGTGTGGCGGGAGCAGATCGGGATCTATGCGGGAAAAACCTGGTTCGAAATTCCCTTCTACTTCGCGGAAACCTATCTCTATATGCGCATACTCCTCGCGGTCGGGTATTACGACCCCGGCTCCGCGGGTTTCGGGCGCGACCCCTACGCGCCCTTCAAACATGAAGAACTGTACGGCGAGCCCGGAGGCGTGGGAATAGGAAAAACCATAGCCCGGGAGACGGCGGAAATGAATGACGGCCGCGAGCGGCTCAAGGCCCTCCTGCACTACACGCTCTGGGGAAACCGGGTAGACCTGAGCCTCTTTTCACTTGCGGAAAAATCGAAAAACGCCCTATCGGGCGACGCGCAGGGAAAACTCATCGTAGACCACACGAACAGGGCGGCGGAACTGCTGGAAAGGGCATCCAGGGTCGATTACATCATGGACAACGCCGGGGTCGAGCTCGTGTCCGACCTCCTTACAATTCACAGGCTGCTCGAAAGGGGGGCCGAGGTGCACCTGCACGTCAAGCTGGATCCCTTCTATGTCTCAGACGCGACCGCCCGGGACGTGATCGAGGCCGTGTCCGCCGTCACCGGTTCAGGCAGCGGGCTCCTGGCCGTCATGGGGAGCAGGCTGGAGCGGTCCCTGGAATCCGAAGAGCTGAAGATTCACGACCACTACTTCTGGAACGGGCCGCTGCACCTTCCGGACATGCCCCCCGAGGTGCGGGACGAGATCGCCCGCTCCGACGTCGCGGTGCTCAAGGGGGACATAAACTACAGGAGGTTGACCTCGGACCGGATGTGGGCCGTGGATTCGTCCCTCGACCGAATAGCCGAATACTTCCCCGTGTCCCTCGTAACGCTCAGGACCATGAAGAGCGATTCCGTGGTGGACGTGGATAATGACACCCGGAAGGCCCTTGACCGTCTCGATCCCGAGTGGAAGGTGAACGGGGATCGGGGCCTCGTGCGGGTCGTGATCCGTTAATCTTTTTTATTGACAAAAATAAAGTTTCTGTTAGAGTGGATTCGGCGATAATATCCCGTGGTTCCGTAGTCCCGTAAAGGTGAAGGTCCCATGCGCCGAATCACGAACATCCCCCTTCTGCGCAAGCACAACGTTAAAACCGTCTTCAGCATTATCTGGGAGAGAAGGGCGGTCACGCGCAGGGAACTTTCCGATCTTACGTCCCTTTCAGCGCCTCCCGTGTCCGGCATCATCAACCAGCTCAGGAACGAAGGATTCGTCAGAATTACGGGAAAAGGTGATTCGAGGGGAGGAAGACAGCCCGACATCGTCGAGTTTGTTCCGGACGCATACTGCGTTATGGGGATCAGCATCGGTGTATACCGTATACGGGGAATCGTGACCGATCTCTACTGCAGGGTGATAGATGATTGCGAGATGGCGGTAAACAGGGAATTCGACGAGGATATACGGCCCGGGATCAGACAGGTTGTAAAGGAACTGCTTGAAAAATTCGGCGGGATCAGCGACGTAAACAGGATAATTGCCGCGGGCTGCAGTTTTGCGGGGTCGGTGAACAGCGGGTCCGGCCTCGTTTTGAACTCTCCCATACTCGGTCGATTCAAGGATTTTAATTTGAAATCCTTTCTGCATGAACAGAGCGGCCTGCCCGTATACACGGAAAACAACGTAAACCTGGCGGCGCTGAACGAGTACTATTTCGGAAAGGGCCGCGGCAGGGATTTCGTGCTTTTCATCCAGGCCGGCTGGGGGATCGGAAGCGGGCTCGTCATAAGGGGCGATATCTACACGGGCGCCGACGATTCGGCCCTCGAGATCGGGCACACCGTCATGGAGGTGAACGGCAAGCGGTGCTACTGCGGGAGCTACGGATGTCTTGAGACGATCGCCTCGTTTCCCGCCTTCTTCGAGTTGTTCAATAAGCATGCACGGGAATCGACGAAAAAAGAAGTTCGGAATCTTGCAGGCGCGAGTTTTTCGTTAGAATCAGTGTACCGGGTATTCGATCTGGCCCGGTCCGGGGACGAGACCGCGATAAAGGTCATCAGGGAAGTGGGGGAATACATCGGGATCGCCACGGCAAACATGCTGAACATTTTGAATCCGGACATCGTCGTCCTCGGGGGGGAGTACTGCGCGGTAAAGGACATCATTCTGGAATCGATTCGGGAAACGGTCCGGACCCATGCATGGCCCGTTGTCAAGGATACCGAGATCGTCTTCTCGGATTACGGAATGAATGCGGATCTGCGCGGCGCATCGGCTCTCGCGGTTCGGAACATACTGGAAGCCGGGCATGAAGCGTTTATCCGGTGATTTATGGTTATTTATTGACAGAAAAAAAGTTTTTTGTATAATCAGAAAAGATCGGAGGTGATGAGCGGTTTAATTTATTTGTTTGATCAAAGACAGGAACATCTTATTTAAAGGAGGATTTTATGAGAAAGGGTTTTATTATTCTGCTTGCGATTTTCATCTGCTGCGCAGTAGGCGCGGTATCGGTTTACGCGGGAGGCGACAAGGAAAAAGAGCAGAAGGCGGCGCCCGAAGCGGCGGAAAAGGCCGTGGAAAAGGCGAAGACCGGAAAGCCGTTCGACGGAGTAACGCTCAGGATTTTTGCCAACTCCCATGAGCCCATGCTCAAGGCGAACAAGTGGTCGGTGGATGTGGTCAAGGAGAAGTTCGGCATCACCCTTCTGATGGACGAGGCGCCCTACGGCACTCAGTACGAAAAGGCGACGTCCGCGTTTGTCGCGGGCACGGGCCAGTACGACATCATAGTTGCGGCTCACCAGTGGACGGGCGGATGGACCGAGGCCGGATATCTCGAACCCCTGGATCCCTTTATCAAAGCGGACCCCGATTTCGATCCCTCGATCTATGTTCAAAAGGCCTACAATATAAACAGCACCTTTTCCGGAAAACAGGTCGGCCTTCCCTTCAACATGGAGGGGCGGCTGATGTTCTACAGGAAGGACATCTTTGATCAGGAAGGGCTGAAGGTGCCGACCACGATCAATGAGTGGATGAATGTGCTCGAGTACTTCGAGAAGAACAAGTCGAAGTTTCCGGATGATTTCTACGGCGCATGCTACATGTACGGCGCGGAGCAGGGTGCGGCCTACCCCTTCGAGCAGTACTGGGGGCTCTTCGACTGGGACTCGGCGAATACGACCAACGGTTTCTGGGACGAGAACTTCCAGAACATCATGGACGTGGATCTGCTTGCTGAATCCTTTCAGTTCTGGCAGGATGTGAAGGATTACTTCCCGTCCGGTGTGGAGACATTCAACCTTCCTGAGGCGTATCAGTTCTACGTGGACGGCAAGACCGCCATGACCGAGGTGTGGCCGCTCACGCTCTACGGCATGCTCCTCGATCCCGCCAACGAGGAGATCAGGAAGAACACGGGTGTCGCCAACATCGGCTACGGTTTGCCCATGTCCGGCGGCTGGGCGATCTGCATGGTTTCGACCTGCAAGAACAAGGACGCGGCCTGGGAGTACATCAAGTATATGACGAGCGCGGAGAACGACCTCTTCTTCTTCAGGGAATTCGGGAAGGGGCCGAGCGTCAAGGCCACGTACGCGGATCCTTCATTGAAGGACAAGTACGGCGAGTGGCTCAAGAACCAGTCGGAGGCCATTGCCGCCGCGGTATCGTGCGGTAAGATCGCGACCATGTCCGAGTTCTACGGCGGCGATTTCTGGAAGATCGCCGGCCAGACGATGAACGGACACCTGAGCGCAAGGGAAGGCGCAGAGATGATGGTCAAGGAAATGGACGGCATTCTCGAGCGTGCGGGGTACAAGCAGCAGTAAACGACGTAAACAGGGGGTTCGCTGCAGGGACCGGCGGTCCCTGCAGCGGCCCTTTTATTTTTTTGAGAATCCATCTGTTCGAGGAAACGGCATGAAAGAGAAGTACTTGAAATGGGTCCTGCTCGCGCCCGCGCTCATAATAATCGTGAGTTTGATCATCTATCCCCTCTTTTACGCACTGCGGGCTTCCCTCTTCCTCTACCGCTACGGTAAACCGGTGGAGTTCGTGGGGCTGAAGAATTACGCGGAGCTCTTCGCGAACAAGCTGTTTTACAACTCCCTCAGAAACACCGGCATATACGTCGTGTGCGCCGTTGCGGTGGAGTTCGTCCTGGGGCTCATACTCGCGCTCATCATGAACCGGGAGCTCGGGAGGTTCAGGGGGATCGTCAGGGCCGCGCTCACCATTCCCATGTTCATATCGCCGATCGTGGTCGGCGTGATCTGGAGGATGATGTACAATCCCCAGTACGGGCTGTTTAACTGGTTTCTCGGCCTCAGGGGATTCGCGCCCACGGGAAGCGAAAATTACGCCATATTCTTCGTGGTTTTGGCCGATATCTGGCAGTGGACGCCCTTCATGTACATCATCTTTCTCGCCGCCCTCCAGTCCGTACCCACCGAGATACTGGAGGCGTCCCTGATCGACGGAGCGAACAGAAAACAGCAGCTCTTCCGCATCGTCATGCCCTCCATTTCATACGCCCTCGTCATCGCCTTTACCCTGCGGTTCATGGACGCCACGAAGGCGCTCGACATCATATACACGCTGACTTTCGGAGGCCCCGGCGTCGCGACGGAGACCGCGGGTCTCATGATATTCCGAAACGCATTCAACGATATCAGGATCGGAACCGCTGCCGCGTATTCGTGGCTTTTCACCATCATGATCGGCGTGATCATGACACTCTTCATGGGATGGTTCAGCAGGAGGTTCGAGATTGTCTAGCGACACACGAAAAAAAAGGATTATTACAAACACCGTCATAAAGGTGCTCATCGTTATCTTCACCGTTATCTATCTCATACCCGTTTACTGGGTCATCGTGACCTCATTCAAGCCGGAAAACAAGGCGCTGTCCTGGCCGCCGCAATTCTTTCCATCCAAGGTAGTCATCGACAACTACAAGGTGGCATTCGAGCAGAAGTCCGTTTTCTGGTACATGCAGAACAGCCTCATCATCTCAGTGGGTTCCGTGGCGATATCGATGGTGGTAGGCGGAATCGCCGCGTATTCGTTCGCCCAGATGCGGTGGCGAAAGAAAACGAAGAAAAACCTCCTCCTCTGGATCGTGAGCCTCAAGATCATGCCTCCCATAGCGGTTGCCATACCGCTGTTTCTCATCTTTGTATCATGGAAGCTGATAGATACCTACGTGGGACTCATCTTCGCCTACATCTTTTTCAACCTGCCCTTTGTGATCTGGCTCTCGTACGGGTTCTTCAGGGAGCTCCCCTCCGAGATACTGGAGGCTGCCCGTATCGACGGATGCGGCATGCTGCGCATGTTCGTGAAAGTCATTATTCCATTGACGGCTCCCGGGATCATCACCGTGCTTCTGTTGACGTTCATGACCTCATGGAACGAGTTTCTCTTCGCCATCAAGCTCACTGCCTTCAACACCAGGACCATACCGGTGCTGATAAGCGGGTTTATCATAGACCGCGGACTGCTGTGGGGCCAGCTCTGCGCGGTCGGCACGATATCGGTCATACCCGTCATCATAGTCGCGCTCTTCATACAAAAGTACATCGTATCGGGCCTGACCTTCGGCGCCGTGAAATAGAGAGGCGGAAACATGACTTCCCGCGAACGTTTTTTTACCGTCCTGGACGGCAAAATTCCCGACCGGGTCCCTGTTGCGTACTTCATCGTGGATCAGGGCCACTTCATCAACCAGCTCTATCCTGATATTCCCAAGGACGACTATCTCGATCTCCAGATGAAGATCATCGAGGTTTCCCGGGAGCTCGGCGGTGACATACTGCTCAGGGTCTGCTACGGCATCAATCCCATGTACCTGCAGTACGGCGGGATGAACGTGTACCGCGACACCGAGAGCTACAGTTTCGACGAGGGCAGTCCGAACTTCGTTCCTCCGGACGAGACCGACGTGTTCAGCAAGTCCGAAAACTGGGAGATCCACAACGAACTGAATAAAAGCGGATCGAGCGTCGTCATGCACACAAGGGTAAAAACGCCGGACGGCAATCTCGAGCAGTCTTTCACGATCACCGAGATCATGGAGGGGACGTACGTATACGCGTGCACGAAGAAGCCCGTGAACAACGAGCGGGACCTGGGCATACTCATCAAGTACGAGCCCGGGATGGACCCCGGGTACCCGGCGAAGGTAAAGGCCATAATCGGGACCTTGAAGGACGAGCTGGGAGATGGCGGGATACTCTCCACGTGGACGCCGCACGGGCCGTTCAACATCGCCTCCCTCCTCGTTACCGAGGAGATGCTCTACTCGCTCTTTATTACGAACTACCCGTTCTATGAGAAGCTGATGAACTTCTGCATCACCCGTACCCGCGATTACACGGATGCGCTGAGCGGCGCGGGTGTGGACGCGCACTCGATCGGGGCCAACGTGGCGGGCGGGTTTATCGGCAAGGCGAATTACGATAAATGGGTGCTTTCGTTCGAGAAAAAGTACATGGACATCGTGCAGGGGAAGGGCGTTCCCGCGATCTACCACAACTGCGGCCAGATCATGAACCTCGTGGAGTCGTACATTGAGGTGGGGCCCCGTATTGTGGAACCCTTCTCCCCGCCCCCGCTGGGCGATGGAAACATGGAAGAGGCGAAGAAACGGTCTCAGGGTCGCTATGTCATAATCGGAAACATCGATCAGGTAAACCTCCTCAAGCCGGGACCGGTCGAGGAGATCAGACGTGTCACAGAAGAGACCGTGCGGACCGGCATGGAGGGAGGCGGATTCATACTCCAGTCCGCGGATTTCATCGAGTACGGGACGCCCGTAGAGCACCTCGAGGCCTACATACAGGCGGGTCTGGAGTTCGGTCGATACGATTGAGCTATTACGCACCCCGCCTGCTTATAAATACGCGGAAAATACCGCCGTATATCCCGCTGTATCTCGTATAGGGCGCGGGCACTAAGCGCGGCGGGTTTTTTTCGTATAGAGGTCTTTTCTATCCGTCCAGTATACCTCGGACGTATTTGTAAATCTTTTTCTTCTCACCGTAGTCCCTGTCCGTGAGCTCGTACCGCCCGTCCCTCGTCATGCACACGATCGGTGAGAACTGGGAGAACAGGACGAGGCCCCGCCTGGAGAGGCCGTCGAGCAGGTTCGTGAAGTAGTACTCATAGTCGAGCGGGGTGTAGTCGTTGAGGAGGAGCACGATCCTGCCCTCGATTTTCTTTTTGAGCGCATGTACTCCCTCGATACCGTGGAGACAGTAGACGTTGAGCGCGCGCAGCCCCTCGGTTTCCAGCAGATTGTCGATCTGATGGCTCGCGTTTCCGCAGTAGTGGACGACGCCTCCGCCGAACGCCTCCAGTACTTTTGAGTTGTAGGGAACCACGAATTCCCTGTAGAGCGCGGGCGATATAATGACCGCGTCATCATCGGACATCCACACGCCTATATTATCGCCCGTGTACACGAGCTGGTCGCCGAAGCATTCGTCCGGGGCTTCGCCCGTTTCCTCCTTCTGCCTCGACACCCAGCGTATGAGCGCCTCGCTGATTTTATCCATGAGCATGTGCGCCAGGGGCGGGTCATCGTACATGAGAAAGAAGAGCTTGTCGTACCCGATGAGCTGGCACGCCGTGGTCAGCGGTCCCTGACAGTCGGTTATTCCCACGGGCAGGAAGCTGTGATCATTCATATAGCGTATGAACGAGAGCACCTTCGGCATGAGTCCGTCCCTCTCCGGGTCCGGAACGGCGAGGTTTTTAATATCATCCCTGTCTCTAATGGGATAGTATCTCGAATCCGAAACGGGGTCTTCCTTCAGCGGAAACTGTATTCGAGCCCCGAACCCGGATGAGAGCACGCATGTACCGAACCAGGGGACCAGGTAGGGGACGAAATCGTCGTCAACCTCCATCTGGGTGTAGCAGTTTTCCTCCTGAAAAACGGTCATGGCTGCCGGGTTATCGTAATAATCCGCCGGTATCTCCTCCTTCGGAACCCCGAAGAGCACGTAGGATGCACTGTTCACGGTGAACGGAGGGTCCGTGCTCTCCTCCATGCCGAATACCGCAGCGGTTTTTTGCCTGACTTTTTGCAGACGCTCGGAGTGCCGCTTTTCGAAGTCTCTCTTTTCCGCTTCGTTCATGATTTTTCCTTTCTTGCGGTGGTGTCGCGGTAAAACGAGGGGTCCGTCACACCGTAAGAACCGGCTCTGCGGTTAACGCGGCAGGCCGTCTTCTCCGACCTCCCGGGCCTTCTTGTCCTTCGTAATACCGATGGTGAAGCTCCACTCGCAGCGTCCGTGCGGCGGAAGAACGCTGTTTACCCCCCACGCGGCGGCGCCGTCTATACCGTCCATGGCGGCGGTCGCCGGTTCGGGAGCAAAATTGTAGTGTCCCTCCAGAAGGCCGCCTGCGTGCATCCACACGCCGAGATAGGGAACCTTCTCAGGTGGATAGGACAGCCCGATGTTCAGTCCGTTTATTTTGTCATGGAGGATGCACCACCCTTTCGTTACCTTCCCCTGGAAGAAGTACTTTACCTGCACATTAACACCGCTCTCGGGCATGGAGGAGAGGTCCAGATCGCCCCCTCCGTCAATTCGTGCGCGGGGAAAGTCGTATGTCTTTCCATAGCCGGGAAGGGCCGGGGAATCGAACGCGTTGACGATCTTTTTCATGGAATCCGGCACGATGAGCTCCATGCCGGGTGAGCCCTGAAAGAGCGGGTGGGCGGCCCAGAGGAAATCCATATCAAACGCGCTGAGGTTGCTCGCCCTGTATTCCATTTTAAGGCGGGAACCGTCCAGGTATACGGTTTTTTCCAGGAGATAGGGTAAGCGGACTCCGTATACCCGCAGGGACAGCTTTCCGTCCTCACTATCGAAGCTCCAGGGGATTCCCCACACTTCCCCGTGGTCCGGTATTTCCGTGCCTGCCCAGGGGAAGCGCCCGTAAAAGCACCGGTTAATGGAGGGAAACATGTCATCGAAGCCGCTGCACTCGGCGTCAACGTAGTTGTCTCCGTATCCGCCCTTCTTGTACCTGTTGCCCTCGAGCTGCCAGAGAATCTCACGGCTCCCTGGTTTGTAAAAAATGGAGGCGGTCTTTGCCCCCCGTTTCGGAACCACGGTTACCCGGAGTTCGTCGTTTTCGAGTATAACGGCATCCTCGTCCTTGTACGATCCCGCTGTCATGACGTTCATCATTTCTCCCCCGTTCCGCGCGTTTATTCGTATTTCCCGAACCGTCTCCCCGCTTCCGCAAAAGCCGCTATGTTTTCATAGGGCGTACCGTCGAAGAAAAAGTCCGTTGTGGAGAGTATCCAGTTGCCCCGTTTCTTTACCGTGCCAGCGACTTCCTCGACCCGGGCGGCCACCTCGTCGGGGGATGCCTTCATCATGAACTCAACCTGGTCGATGTTGCCGCGAAGAGCCATATCGGGCCTGATGATCTTGAGGGCCTCGTCCAGGTCCACGTCTCCGAACGGGGGAGGGGTGAGGTATCCCCAGCAGTCCATGTCGATATCGTTGTAGAGATGCATGATGCGCGCCGCATCTCCACAATTATGATAGACCACGAGGGCACCCGCATCGTGTACCTCGCGAATCAGCGCCTGCTCGTACTCCAGAGTGAAATCCTTGAAGAACCGCGGACCCGCGCTGCTCGTTACGAGGTTCCCCCCGAGCTCGAGCACATCCGCTCCGGCTTCCACCGCTCTTTTCAGCATGTCGGCGTTCCAGTCCAGAAACCAGTCCATCATAGACCTGTAGAAATGCTCGTCCGTAATCGGGTCCATGAACAGGTCTTCGAGCTTCCTGAACTGGTTTAACGTGTTGAAAGCGCCGTGCGTGGCCGGGTTCGCCAGTCCCCGGTCGCCAACGGCCTCTTTCGCGCGTCCGACCATGTCACAGTCTATGAAGTTCGCGGGCGGAGCGTACCGCGCGAAGATCTCAAAATCCTCCCTTGTCTTGATGAGGTATTCGTCAAACGCGAGTACGATGAGATACTTCGAGTTTCTCTTGAATCGCATGGCCTGTTTCAGGGTCCCGGCCGGAGTGCTGACCGTGGTTGTCGTGACGCGTTCATCATCCCCGTCCTCCTCACTTATCTTCACATCCCAGTTTTCATTCGAAGGGGGGACGTAACGGTCCCATCTGAGCCCGAGCGGGTGAAGGAGGTCGAAACCGAAATAATCCGCGTACTCCACATACCGCTGCGCGAGATCGAATTCTCCGGGATCGAGATGATTGTCGATCGTGGGAACGAATGAAAACATCTCATAGACGTTGTTGGAGTAGAAAAAAGGGGAGATCGGTATATGGTCGGCCCTGTTCCCTTTCAGGGTAATAAGCAGGCGTTCCCTTGAGTTCATTCGGACCTCCGTTTAATCGGTGAGCTGAAAATCCGCACTTTATTCATAACTATCGCCCATGGTACACGGCCTGTTTTTTATTTTCAATAGTTAAGTATTGATCTTTACCCGTAAGATCAGGTACAATAACAACAGTGCCTATTTTGCCGCCGAGGGAGAAAATATGAAAAATCGGTTCTACTCCATATTCCTGCCGGTACTGCTTTTTCTTACGATCGGAACGAGCAGCCTGTGCGACGACATCACCATTATCGCGATAAACAAGGAAACCGTGGAGAAACTCGGCCCGTTTCCCTTCACGCGGGACAAGTATGCCGATATAATCGAAGCTCTGTACGACTCCTACCGTCCGAAATGTGTTTTCCTGAACCTCCTTATCGCTCAGTATAAAAAAGATGAATCGAAAACGGATAAACTGTTGGTCGATGCCGTGAGAGGAAAACCGAACCTGTTCTTCAGCGGCATGGTATCCGATATCGTGGCGGAACATGGGAGTTATGAGAATTCCCAGTTCGATATCACGGATTACAGGAGAATATATGACGCGGGCGGGGCGGTCTTCCCGCTGCAGGAGATTGTGCAAAACGGCGCATATATGTCAATAAGCGATCTTGGGATCAACAAGGATGGAATTGCCGAAGCGATGCCGACCGTCGTGCAGATAGACGGGAACAACTATTTATCGACCCCTCTTTTTCTCACTGCCGTATACCTGGGTGCCGATCCGGGAGATATTTTAATCAAGAACAGCCTCCGTTACGGAAAGAATAAAATAAAACCCGATTCCAGCGGGTGGTTCATGATCGATTTCGAGCATACCTTTGAAGAGTACTCCTACCATGACGTAGTGAACGGGACCGCGCCGCAAGCATCGATAAACGGCAGGATCATACTGATCGGCATCATTAATCCGGGGCTGGAACCTTACATTCCCGTCGGTTCCGTCAGGGCGGTGGCCGGTGTAGAGGTGATCGCGAACGCGACACAGACGCTGATCGACGAACTCCGGGATTGACGGGCGGTGGATTAACTCTCAACCAAGGAGAAGCGGGTGGAGAAGAAGATATTCATATCGTCGACGGAACCGCGTTCGGGCAAGAGCCTCTTCACCATCGGACTGATCAACGCTCTGCTGGGGATCGTCCCGCGCGTCGGATACATGAAGCCCATAGGCCAGTGGCACGAACCGGAGTCTTCAGTGGACGAGGATGCGCTTCTCATCAGGGAGGCATTCGGGCTGCCGGACGACCCTTCGGACATCAATCCCCTTTCCATGGAACAGGCCCAGGAGGACAGGGACGACATCTTCGAACGGATATTCGATTCCTATCAGAAGATCGCGGCGGACAGAAATTTCGTGGTATTCGAGGGAACGGATTACACGAGCGCGGTGACGGCGCTCGAGTTCGACATCAACGCCGAGCTTGCCAAGAACCTCGGCGCCCCGGTTCTCCTTGTCGCCAGGGGTCGGGGCAAGACCGTTGACGGGATCGTGCAGAACATCAGGGAGTGTACGGAGTCCTTCAGGGCCATGGGATGCGAGTTCATCGGGTCGGTCGTCAACCTCTTTGATTCACCGGATTACGAAACCGATATGGAACTGATCCGGGAGGAGCTCGACCGCGAGTCCATCCCCGTATTCGGGACCCTGCTCTTTCATCCCACCCTGGCGGGGCCGCGGCTGCATGAGGTGGCCGAAACCCTCGGGGCCCGCGTCCTTTTGAAGGAGGATGATATGCGGAGAGTGGTGACCGACGTCAGGGTCCTCGCCATGACGCCGGAAAACGCGCTCGGTTATATGCGGGGACCCGACGGGTGCCTGCTCATTACGCCGGGAGACCGGATCGAGAACATCTTTTCGGCGCTCATAGCGCAGAATTCCGCGCACTACCCGAACTTCTCCGGGCTCGTGCTCACGGGAGGTCTTACGCCCGGCAGAAACGTCATGGACCTTATAGGCGGATGCGCCGGGACGGACCTGACGATTCTGGGCGTAAACACGGATACCTATACCACCGCCCTTCAGGTCAACGGCATTGCCGGGGAGCTGAAGGGAAACGACACTGAAAAGCTCAAGCTCGCCTTCAGGCTCGTGGACCGTTACGTCAATACGGACGAGATAGATAAAAGAATCGGGCAGATTCGAACGGACACCGTTACGCCGAGGATGTTCCAGTACCGCATAATACAGATGGCCCGCCGGTCCAGGAAGCACATCGTCCTCCCGGAGGGCGGGGAGGAGCGGATCGTGCAGGGTGCGGGCGAGGTGCTCAGGCGCGGGGTCTGCGATGTGACCCTTATCGGGGAGCGGAAAAGGATCGAGGAGGTATGCAGGAAGAGGGGGACGGATATAACCGGGGCCCGCATCATCGATCCGGAGGAATACGATCCTTCGGTCCTCGAAGAGTACACGGAGGCGTTTTACGAGCTTCGGAAGCACAAGGGTGTTACCCGTGAGATGGCGGCCGAGCTCATGGCCGATCCGGTAAATTACGCGGCCATGATGGTGCGGATGGGCGCGGCGGACGGTTTTGTTTCCGGCTCCGTTCATTCCACCGCCCATACGCTCGGACCCGTTCTCAGGATCATCCGCACGAGGAAGGACGTATCACTTGCGTCGAGCATTTTCTTCATGTGCATGCCCGACAAGGTGCTCGCGTACGGCGATTGCGCCCTCGTGGAGAACCCAGACGCCGCCCAGCTCGCGGATATAGCGATAACGAGCGCGGAGACCGCACGTATATTCGGAATAGAGCCTATCGTGGCCCTTCTCTCCTATTCCACGGGTGAGTCGGGAAGGGGAAAGGACGTGGACAAGGTGCGGGAAGCGGCCAGAATCGCCCGTGAGCGGAGACCCGAGCTCGCGATCGAGGGACCGCTTCAGTATGACGCGGCCACGTCCCAGGAGGTCGCGAAGGTCAAGATCCGGGACAGCGCCGTTGCGGGCAGGGCGACCGTGTACATCTTTCCGGACCTGGACGCGGGCAACACGGCGTACAAGGCGGTGCAGAGGTCGGCCGGCGTACCCGCTATCGGGCCCGTGCTTCAGGGGCTCAATCACCCGGCGAACGATCTGAGCAGGGGGGCGGACGTTACCGACATTCTCTACACCATAGCGATTACCGCGGTGCAGGCGCAGCAGGTAAAGAACACTTCCCAGGCGCAAGCCTGAGACTCGACCCGCTTTACACCTTCCGTATAATAGCTTATTTTCTATGGAATTAATGTATACAACCATTCGTACGGGAAAGAGGAGCGGTTATTTTTATTCCCGGCGGAATAACGAACAGGGCCGGGTGAATTGACGCTTACCGGAGAGCGGCCGCAGAGCGGGCCGCATTGCGGGCGGAGGATTGATCCCATGAAGGTTTCCATAATAACGCGGGCATTCGACAGGCTCGAGTATACCATCAAATGTATCAACGGCGTGAGGGAAAACGCGGGACATGACGATTACGAGCATATTATTGTAAACCAGGGGTCGCGTGACGGAACGGGTGAATGGCTCAGGTGGATTACCCGCATGCCGAACAACTGGTACGCCCATGTCCGGCCGGTTCATCTGAAGAGGAATGTCGGGGATTTCGGCGGCATGAAGGCCGGGTTCGAGCACGCGTCCGGCGATCTCATCATGCAGCTCGATAACGACGTTTACATGGAGACCGGGGGCTGGCTCGCGAAGCTGGTAGGGGCGCTCAGCGGACTTGACGCCAATATCGTCATGGCGGACAGGAAGGGGTACAAAGAGAAGATACCCCACGACGAATCGACGATGAAGGACATCCCCTTTGAAGGGGGAGTGCTGCGCGCGGCCAGAATACCCAAGGCCGTATCCTGCTATATCGTGAAACGGTCGATATTCGAGGAACGCAGCGTCACTGCGAAGCATTGCAGGCATGTCACCACGGACGATAACTGCTGGAAGGTATTCGACGTGCACGGAATGCAGATCGAGGGATACGATCCCGCCGACGGCTCATACGTACAGCATGATAAGTTCGGGTTCCAGGCTCCCAAGTCGTTTCTCAGCAAGAAGTTCATTTTCAAGCACGGAAGAAGAAAGGCCCCCTGAGCCGGAGCGGTCAAGCATTTTTATTCCTGATCCTCTCCTCGGCCTCGTCGAGCGATTCATAACCCATGGACCGCATAAGATAATCGTAGACCTCGAGAGAGTAATTCGCCTCTCTCTCCTTCATCTGCAGCAGGTCGTTATGGAGGAGGCGGAGGGTTTCGTCCGAGTAGGTTTCGAGCTCCCCGCGCAGGTAGGTCTCGAATGACGTCGCCCATGCCGAGTCATCGCCGCTCGACAGCGGGCGCGCTCCTCCGAGCACCGCGGGATAGCGGGTCAGCGCCTCTTTCTGCCATTCGTATTCCATGGCTACTATTTCATCGATGAGCGGATTTTCGTTCAGCGGGTCTATAATGCCCTCCATGCGCGCATACTTCAGGGTCATGAGGTTTTTATCCTCGTTTTCCGCCGTCTTCAGGTCGTTCAGGTAGCTCGTAAGCGTTTCAGACGACCACACCGAGAACTGAGCCCTCCGGTGGAGTATAAATCCCTCGGGATGCGACCGGCAGGGGGCCGGTCCGCGCGCGTTCACCGATGTGAACATTTCCAGCTCCCTTTGGAGTATTTCATCGATGCATTCGGGTTTGTCTTCCATGGATATGTCCTTTCCCCTTCAGGGTACGAGCGAGAAACGCCCTCCCAGCTCCGGGTCTTGTATTCTGCGATGCACCTCATGGGCGTGGTCGAGGAGAAAATCGCTCCGGGATTCCGTCAGGCCCTCGCGGGCGAGTTCCTCGATGATGAGGACGGCAATCTCTTCCGCGTTGTTCACCTTTTCGTCCTGGGTTTCGGAGGACAGAAGGCGGTCGATATCCCGGCGGATCCGGGTTCCCAAAAGCGGGAGCTCCCCGACACCCCGGAGCATCCACTTGTAGAAGGGCGTGTACCTGCGGTTCAGCAGATAGACGATGGAGATGACGTCGGCGCAGAACTTCGTTACCGAGTACGCGACGGCGAAGACCTCCCCCCGTTTTGCCGAGCGCGGGAGGTTGTACTGTCCCGACTGGGCCGCGGTAAAGAGACGGGAGGCGATGAGCTTTAGCCGGACATCATCCGGGTAGAACCGGAGGAGCGCCTCCCGCCACCGGGTGAAGATCCCGGGCGGATCGGTGAATACGCGGCCGTTCGTGCATGTCGCCAGGCTCTGCTCTTTTATAACGAGCCATTCGCGTGCCGTTTCAGGCGGTCTGTTCAGTCCCGTGTACCGCCTGTAGAAGGTTTCGATCTCGATGACCCCGACCCTTCCCTCCTCACCCGGGCTCACGACCCTGGGGCCGAAACCGTCTACGCTCCCGGGGAGCTTTTCATATTCCGCCTGCAGGTCACTTCCTATGAGGTCGAACTCCTCTTTCCCGAGCCAGAGGCAGAATCCGGGGCCCCAGTCGTGGTCCCGGGAGATATCGTCGTCGTATCCGAAGCACTCCGAGCCCGGTCCCGCGAGCCCGGCCGCTATTCGGTCCGCGTGGTCGCCGAACTTCTTCCGTATCATCGGGGCCCCGTGGGTTTCCCAGTATCTGCGGGCCAGGTCGAGTCCCTTCATTCGCGCCGTCCTTCAGGTAACAGCAATAACGGTCATTTTCGTTTCACCGTCCGGTCCGCGAAAGGTTACGGTCTGCCCCTCGACCGCGCCCAGCAGCGCCTTTGCAACGGGCGATATCCAGCTGATCGCGCCTCCGGCCGGGTCGGCCTCGTCGATCCCGACGATACGAAATTGACGCCGTTTATCTTTGTTCAGTACGACCGTTACGGTCGTGCCGAAGAGCACCCTGTCCGGGTTTTTTGTCGGATGAACCACCTCGAGCCTGTCCATCATACGCGTCAGGTACGTTATGCGTCGGTCCGTTTCGCGCAGCTTTCTTCGCATTGCTGCGAGGTCCTCCTTCTCAGCCCCCTCGTTTCCGGATACCGACCTCGAAATACCCGCCGAAAGCCCGGGACGCACCCCGTTTACCAGGCGGTCGAGCTCGTCCTTTAGCCGTGCCGCCCCCTCTGGAGTCATGTAATTTCTGACCCCGTCGCCGAGCGGAAACCGCTGCTGAGGGATGTCGTCGTCGAGAAAACCGTCGTCGCGCTCATCAACGAAAGCCCTGCTCATCCCGCTCCTCCATGATACTGTACGTACCGGGGACCTGACTAATATCCGGTACGGTATAAACTAAACCGCCGAAGGGTTCGGAGCAATGGTTTTCCTCTCCTGCCGTTCCCGCCATTAGGGTGTTCACATATTTCTGTACGATGGTAAAATGATAGGAGAAAGGAGGCCTGCTGCCTGATCCGGATCGGAACATCGGGATGGACCTATGATCACTGGAAGGGGCTTTTCTACCCCGAGGGGCTTGCCAGGCGAAAATGGCTGGAACACTACGCATCGGTATTCGACACCGTCGAGATCAACGCCACCTTCTATCGCATTCCCAAGGTTTCCGTGTTCGAGGGGTGGTACGGCCGGACCCCGGAGGGATTCGGTTTCGCATTGAAGGTGAGCCGCCTCATCACGCATGTGCGGTTATTAAAGGAGTGCGAAAACGAAATCGGGTGGTTTTTTGAGAACGCCCGTCCGCTCAGGGAAAAGACCTGCGCGTGCCTGTTCCAGCTTCCACCCGCGTTTTCCCCGGAGCCCGGCCTCCTGTCGGAGTTTATCTCCTCCCTGCCCGAGGGATGGCGGTACGTATTCGAGTTCAGGAACGGCGCATGCTACGGAGAGGAAATGCTCGATGTGCTGAGGAAGCACCGGGTGGGTTTTTGCATACACGACTACCCGGGAAGGGAATCTCCCCTTGTGGTGACCGCCGACATGGTGTACGTGCGGTTTCACGGCGCCGGGGCCCGCTACGCGGGCTCCTATCCGGCATACGTGCTCGAGCGCTGGGCGGAGCGTATACTGAAGTGGGGGGAATCGGGGAAGGACGTGTACGCCTACTTCAACAACGACGCGGGCGGGGAAGCGGTACAGAACGCGCTCGCCCTGCGCGAGCTCCTCCGCCCCCCACCCGGTGATACCCGGTGACAGTTCCTTTTGTGACAGTTCCTTTTGTGACAGTTCCTTCTATAGCAGTTCCTTCCCCTTTTAGGGGCAGTTACTTTGGGGACACCTATTTTAGGGACACCCACTTTGGGAACAGTTACTTTAGGGACAATCTTTTTGGGGCGTGTTTCGATTGAGGGAACACCCTTGACTACCGGTAAACGGGTATGGGATCGCCCTCGGGAGCGACGAGATAGCGCTTGACTTTCTTGGTCGTGGTCTTCGGTAACGGATCGCGGTGCAGGTAGAAATACCTGAGCCGCTTGTAGTGTATCACGTGCTTGTTTATCTCGCGAATCTCCCTTCGTATGAGAGGAATGATGTCGGCGTTGTCTATCGCATCCGCGGGTCTGGAAAGTTCTTCGGATAAGTTTTCATAATCCGGATAGATGTGCCCGGCAATGACCTCGTCGCTCGATTCGGGATCCTTTCGCTCCGCGATAACGATCTCCTCTATGTGATTACAGTCCGCAAAAAGGAGCTCCACCTCCTCGGGGTAGATGTTCTTCCCGTTTTTTGTGACAATGATGTCCTTTTTGCGTCCGGCAATGTGGAGAAATCCCTTGCCGTCCAGATGTCCGCTGTCCCCGGTCATGAAATAGCCGTTCCTGAAAACCTCCGCAGTGAGCTCCGGCTCCTCGTAGTAACCGAGCATTACGTTCGGACCTTTTACTCCGATCTCACCCACGCCCGTTTCGTCCGGATCGAAGATCTCTATGTCGCACCCGGGAGAGGGCATACCGGCTGCCGAATCGGAATAGTGGCGGTCACGGTTTGCCGCCAGAAAGGGAGAGCATTCCGTGATGCCGTAACCCTGCAGTACCCTGAATCCGAGCTTTCGCAGGAAGCTCGAGACTTCGGGTTTGATCGCGGCGCCTCCCGTGATAAAGAGGTCGAGTTTGCCCCCGAACCTTTCCTGTATCTGATGGAAGACCTTCCGCCTTATGTTTTTTCTCAGTACCAGCTGAACGAGGCTGCAGATAAAGAGACCCATATTGAACTTGAACCTTGTTTTTCGATCCCGGTTTATACCCTCCCTTATACGGCGCGACATTGTTTCGAGGAGGAGGGGCACAACATTCAAGTTCGTCGCGCCGGATTCAGTGAGGTTGTCCGGTATCTTCTTCAGCGACTGGGCGTAGGCGATCCTGGTTCCGGCATGGACCTGGCAGAGGAAGCCGCAGGTGCACTCGTACACGTGGTGCAGGGGCAGGACGGAGAGGAACGTCATAGTCTCGTCGATCCAGATGAGTTGCCGCATCTGTACGATGTTCGCGATGATGTTTCGCTGTGAGAGCATGACGCCCTTGGGATTTCCCGTTGTGCCGGATGTGAAGATAACGGCTGTAGCCGCATCAGGATCGATTTCAGCCGATTCGTAATAACGGCTCCCCTTTTCCAGGAGCTTCTTTCCTTCACTGACCATGCTCCCGACATCCGCATCGTAATCGTCGCCCTTTTGGAACGGTATGAGCAGCTTTAGAAAATCGTTTTTCTTTTTAATTTCTCTGAAGATTTCGCTGTGTCTGTTATCGAAAATAACGGCCGCGATCCGGGCCTTTTCCGCGATACGCTCGACCTCAACGGGTGTGAGCTCCTTGTCTATGGGAACCGCTATAAGGTTTGCCGATGTGACCGCGTAATACGCGATGGCCCAGGTCCGGCAGTTCCGACCCATGATGCCGATCCTTTCCCTTTCCTGTAGGCCCGCTGCGAGCAGGGCTTCGCCGAGAGCCTTTACGTTTTTTCTGAATTCGCCGAAGCCGATGCCCCGGTAAACGCCGGCCTCGTCTTTTTCAAAAAAACTTTCCTGATGCTCGAATAGCCTGCAGGTCTCGTCGAGCATATGCCTGAAATCACGCCTGTTTTCGATTTCATGGAGCGGGTAGTGATAATCCTTTACGATCATGTTTCAATTCCTTTCAGCCCTGTGGAGAACGATCTCAAAATATAATGCCGCTCTCGTTCCGGAGGCACGTATTTATACATGCCCCGGTTTAATGGATCCTTTGGGCCGTTATCGTGTGTTGGGATCCGGTGAAACGGGGAGCGTATTCTTGTAGAGGAATTCGAAAGGCACCCGGATGTCTGCATAAGGGACATTCAAAGGCAAAATGAACGGGTGTCCCTGAATTAACCGTCCCCCTCACTCGGCGTTTCACGCCCCGCTCAATCGACGCTGTGCGTCTCAATCGAGGGCGAGCACTCCAGACAAGCTTGAGGGCAAGCTCAATCGAGGATAAATCTATGGAAGGAACTGCTATAGAAGGAACTGTCACAAAAGGAACTGTCACCATTTGGGGATTTAACTATTGTTGATGCGTATTTTATGGTATTATGGGCATACTTCCTCGTGTTTGTCTCCATAGTTGAATCATTTATTCGAAATAGCCGGTCAAGGAACGGGAGGCCATAGAATGAAAAAGAACATTATTCGTTGTCTTCTTCTGATACTGTTGGCGGCAGCGGTCTGTTTCACGGTTTCATGCTCATCCGGGGTGGACGTGACCGAGGCCGACCTGGTCCTCAACTCGTTCGGGATCGTCTGGCCCGCGGGGTTCGACGAGACCTGTGTCTCGGGCGTAGGCATGAGCGTGACGATCAACGCCTACGACCAGAACGGGGCGGTATTCGACTGGAGCGGGGCCGTGAACATCGTGACCACGAACACGGACGTGAGCGCGAACCCGGCCACCGTGAACCTGCAAAACGGCACTGTTCAGACCACACTCAGGCTCATATCGGACACGGGAGAGGACCTGTCGACCGGGATACAGATCACGGGAGGGACCATAACCACGGACCTGGGCATTACCATAGCCGTACAGGTCGTGCTTCCGCTGTACAATCTCACGGTGACGAGCGACGGGTACGGGACCGTTGTTCCGTCAGGGACCGTGCAGGCGGCACAGGGTGATCCGGTCACGGTTACGGACACGCCTGACACGGGCTGGGTGTTCATGAACTGGACCGTGGAGAGCGGCGACGCCACGCTCGGGAGCGCGTCCGAGACCACGACCACCGTGACATTGACGAGCGGAGACGCGACCGTGATGGCGAACCACGATCCCGGACCGGAGATCAACGTGAGGATGGGCGATACTGACATCGAGTCCGGGGAGCGCGTGGATTTCGGGTACCTCCTGATCGGCGAGGAGCGGGATATAACCTTCACCATCGAGAACACGGGTCAGATGGACCTCGAATTGACGGGCGATCCCGCGGTGTCCGTATCAGGAGCGGGCGACATCAGCGTTACCGCCGAGCCTTCCTCCACAATCACGCAGGGATCGGAGACCACGTTTACACTCACAATCGCCCCGGAGTCCAACCTCAGTTACGAGGAGACGGTCGTCGTCGAGACGAACGACGACGACGAGGCCGAATACACGATCACGGTCACGGGAATGGGTGTGCAGAAACTGGGGGGAAATGAAAACAACAGTGCCCAGTTCGGGAGCGCCGTTCATATGAGCGGCGACTACCTCATTGTCGGGGCCCCTAATGACGACTCCTTCGACGTAGACGAGGGTGTCGCGTACCTCTATGCGTGGGACGGCGCGGTGTGGAACCTCCAGGCCGAGCTCTGGGCGTCCGACGGAATGGCATTCGATTATTTCGGATGCTCAGTCGCTGTGTGCGACGATTACGCGGTTGTGGGTGCTACCTTTGCGGACAGGGACGAACCCTTGGATAATATGGGCGCGGTATACGTGTTCGACCGGGACGGAGTGAGCTGGGGAGATTATGTTGAAGAGCCGGATCGCTTCGAGGAGAGCCACAAGATCACGGACGACAACGGCGCAACGGGTGATCGGTTCGGCGAAGTGGTTTCACTCTATGGAGACAGGCTCGCTGTCGGGGCGTCGTGCTACGACGACACCTTCGATGATATGGGTTCCGTGTATGTTTACAAGCTCACAGAAGAGGTCTGGTCCGAGGAGGACCAGATCACCCTCGGAAGCCCGGCCAAGAGCGACAAGTTCGGCAAATCGGTCTCCATCTGGGACAACTACCTCGTGGCGGGCCTGGACGACGCGGGAACTTTGAACAAGGGGGCCGCATATATATTCAAATGGAGCGGCGAGAACTGGGAACAACAGGCAAAGCTGTATGCGAGTGATGGAGATAACAATGACAATTTCGGGGATGCGGTATCACTCGAGGAAGACTGCTGCATTATCGGTGAAGATATCGACGACGGCGATACGGGGGCCGCTTACGCATTTTTCCGTGACGGGACTGAATGGGGAGATGGAGACGACCTGTTGGAAGAGGACGTGAAGATCACGGCCGATGACGGAGATGAAGGAGATAAATTCGGCTACACCGTTGTCTTGAGCGGGGATTACGCGCTCGTCGGAGCACGCGAGGATGAAGACAACGCATATTTGGGTGGTTCGGTGTATGTGCTCGGAAGGGACGAGGGAGGAACGGACAGCTGGGGGCAGGTAGCGAAGATACTGGCTCCGGACCTCGACCCGTCAGCCACGGAAGAAAGCAGGTTCGGAAACGCAGTAGCGATCGGGGAAGAGCACTTCGCAGTGGGAGCTCCGACGTACGACGGTGGTTCGAATCAGGAAGGGGCCGTTTACGTGTTTCCCTATTGAGGGAAACGGAATCGTTTTAAAATTTACATTTGACTGCTTTAAAAAAGGAGGAGGAGATGGCTGAAAAGGGAAGATCTCCGGCAAAGCCGGAGAAGGAAGAAAAAACGGAAAAAGAAAAGCCACAGAAGCTACAGAAGCTTCCGACCAATGTGAAGAAGCTGTTCGAGATCGCCCAAACGGGCTCGGCCAAGGAGCTGAAGGCAGCGTTCGTCAAGCTTCCCAAGGAGATCGTTACCGAGCTCGTATGGGGGCTCGACTGGGAATCGGAAACGGGCCTGGCCGTTTTGGGCAAGATGAAGAAGGGGGGCAAGGGTGCGTACAAGTGCTGCAATGACATTTGCTGCTGCAGGCCCTTCGACATCAGGTGGATCCTCAAGTGCCTTGACGACCCGGAGTGCGCGGAGAAACTGCGCGAGCTGCTGCTCTGCCTGTGCGGGTGCTGCTGCTGCGATTTCTGCTGGCCCCCGAGGCTCTTCTGCAGGCCGTGCTGTTCCATACTCGTGTATCCCAAGGACGGCAACGCGAACAGCTACGTGCGCACGCGCAGGCTCAGGTTCTCGGGAGCGGACGTAACGCAGAACGCGAGTAACGAGGCGGTCATCACCGTGCCTCCGGGAGCCGGAGGCAGCGTGGACTGGACGGACGTTCAGAACACGCCCGCGAGCTACGCGCCCTCGTCGCATAACATCGGCGATACCGGACTGCACACCGGGACCCTTGCCGACTCGCAGATACCGGCGACCGTGCACGGGCGGGACATAGCGGCGGACGGGGCGCATATCGACACCCTGACCGCTGGGGCTGACACGAACCTGCACACGCACGCTACCAGGCCCCACACCGTGGGCAACACGGCCCTGCACACAGGGACGCTTGCCGACGCGCAGATACCGGCGACCGTGCACGGGCGGGACATAGCGGCGGACGGGGCGAACATCGACGTCCTGACCGTGGGCGCTGACACGAACCTGCACACGCATCCGACCAGGGCGCACAACATAGGGGACATGGGACTTCACACCGGAACGCTCGCGGACGCGCAGATACCGGCGACCGTGCACGGGCGGGACATAGCTGCGGACGGGGCAAACATGGACACCCT
>Ga0180431_10001501_pt1 | contig 32626 bp, 39 predicted proteins | sample SS_ome_11_FD_132459 | JGI IMG/M metagenome (GOLD analysis project Ga0180431, IMG submission 132459) | Hypersaline lake sediment archaeal communities from the Salton Sea, California, USA - SS_1_MS_1 metaG | ecosystem: Environmental > Aquatic > Non-marine Saline and Alkaline > Hypersaline >... | reverse complement strand
GGAGATCGGGGATGCAGCAGATTGCTGGCCGTGGTTGCGAGGCAAAAACAAGGGTGGTTACGGGCAACTGCAACTCGATGGTAAGAAGCGATTAGCTCACCGGGTTGCATGGGATATAAGTAAGATAGAGACGTGTGATGGATGGCTGGTCTGTCATACTTGCGATAACCCGGAATGTTGCAATCCGGCACACTTATATAGGGGTACATACCAGGACAATGTCAGGGATATGTTGCAAAGGAGAGTATATAAATCTCGGCCAGGTGAGGACAACCCGACAGCAAAACTAAACTGGACTAAGGTGCGCGAGATACGCGCCAGCGATCAGCACCCGGTGGAGCTGGCCTCTATTTATGGAGTATCTCGTAGCACTATAGATAAAATAAGAAAAGGCTACTCATGGTTTGAGGAGCTAGATGATGGAGCTGATCAGAGTGATTAAGAATAAGGACGGGTCCACCATGATCGTCATCGGCAAGAACGAGGAGCCCGTGGAGCTCACCATCAAGACCGAGGGCGTGATCATCCTGGACATGACTGTCGACGACGAGGGATTTCAGCACGCCAACTGACTGAATTATAAACCGAAAGGGGCCCTGGTGTTACTTGAACTAACGCAAAAATCAACCGAAACGGCGGTTTTATCAACCGTCGTTTGTCGTATGAAAAGGAGGATCTGATGCCCACCAGCTGCGACCCGGAGAGCTGCCAGGAATGCAGGGAGTTGATCGCTGCCGGCGAGGATTACTGCCACGAGTGCGGCAACCCGTACATCATCCATGAGTCGTCGGCCGAGGGCTACTGGTGCCCGAAGTGCCACTGCTCGGATATGGACGAGTAATGACGGTGCACAGCAGCATCCGGCACCCGCTCTGCGTCTCCGCGACGGGGCATCACAGCTGGTTTTGCAGTACGCCGGACGAGGACGGCATGGTCCAGGAGAGCTGCATGATCCCCGGCTGCGGCTACTGGTGGCGACACAAGACCCGGGTGCGGCTCGAGCTCGGGGATGAACCGGTTATCGAGCAATCCTGGACGGAGCGCCCAGAACCAGAAAAGGAGGAGACCGAGGTGACCAATTTCAGGGATATGTCCCACGCTACAATCAGCGCCAGGCACAACCGGATCGAGGAGTGCAAAGAGGAGATCATCCAGGTTTACAAGGACTGCAATTATAATATGTCTCAAACATCAAAAAAGCTCGAGGAGCTGCACCCAGGCGAACGGTTTCCCGCATCAACCATCGATTACCGGTTGAAAAAGTGGGGCAAGCACGTGCCGCGGCAAAAGGATCCTTATAAGCCTGCAGTGGAGGGATCCGGACAAAAACAGGCCACAGACACGCACCACCCGGATCCCCCTGCTGCCGGCTTCGTTTGCTCCGTCTGTGGAGCTCCGTATCGCTGGGACGGGAACGGTAAAGCTCAGGCGGTCCCCACCTGCCGGCATAAAGCCGATCCCGTCCAGGCGGACCAGCACTATGAGGCCCCGCAGGATCTGACCAACGCGACTATCCTGGACAAGGCCATCGACGAACTGAGCGGAAAGATCAGCGCGACCAGGCGCTGGCTGCAGACTATGGAGGACCAGTTGCAGATGCTCGAGGGGGCCCGGGAGTATGTAAGGAGGATTTATTCGGATGGAAAATAGAACCACTAAATTTATGTCATTTGAGCACCTGGACCTCTCTGATCGGTGGGTTATCAAGAACAAGAAATCGGGGGCGGTCCTGGCCTGGGTAGAGTGGTATAATCCATGGAGACAGTATGTGCTGGCTTATGTCCAGCCAAATACAGTATTTAACAGCTGGCAAGCGTTCCCGGGATGGACTAGCTAGAAAGAGGCATTATGGATACTAGCCCTGAATACATAAAGATGTGCGAGAAGGCGGAGGAGATACAGGTATTACGTCCTACTACTGCTAATGGTGACTGGTATATGATGCGCATAGACCCATGCTCACCAGATGATATGGTTTATGGGTTTTATGCAGAGGATACCGTTGAATGTCGCGTTGGCGGTATGATGCTGCACAAGAATAGCACTTGGCTACCACGCCAAGACCAGTTGCAGGAGATGTTAAACAATGTTGGTTGGCACCAATATGATGAACCAGGGTGGAATCTTCATTTTATAAACAAAAAAATGAGCTGTGAACCAGATTTACCAGATGACGGTGGGCCATCTGCTTATTATGGGTCGTTTACCTCTTTTGAACAACTATGGCTGGCCTTCGTGATGAAGGAAAAATACAACAAAGCATGGAATGGCGAGGAGTGGATATGAAAAATGATCGCGGTACCCGTAAAAAAGACTGATTATTTCCTAAGAAATACAGGAGGGAGCAACATGAAAATTGAGGTCGCAATAAAAGAATATCCAGCGCAAAGGATCCGCAGCTATAAATGCCCGGAGTGCCCATACGAGGCATCAACTGTCCAAGCAATCAAGGACCATTATGCCCTGCAGCATCTGCAGGTGGAACTCGTCGGATCAGGCACACCGGCAAAACCAGGAAAAGCCAAGTAGTGTATGCCAGAGTACAGCCAATGGTCCTAAAATACTGCAGAAACTGCAGCTGGTATGCGGAGCACGGGACTATCAAGTACCCGGCACCCAACGGAAAGCTGTGGCTCGTCACAGAGACGTGCCTGGCCTGCGGTTACAAGGAGAACTCGATTGAGCCGATCCGGCAAAGCTAAAAAACCCAAGATGGTGGACGGCCATTTGATCCAGACCCGGCAAAAGGCGGAGGTGTGGTTCGCGCTTTATTACATCATGGGCACGGATCGAAGTATCGACGGTTTAGCCGACTATGGGCATAAAGTGGGTATGCAGATCTCTCGTACAACCCTGGCTCGGTACAGCCGGCAGTACAAGTGGCAGGATAGGGTCGCAGCCCTGGACGAACAGCTGCAGCAGGACCGGGACCTGGAGCTGGCCGAGCTGGTCCAAAAGATGAACGAAAACCAGATGCAGATCGGCCGAGGGTTCGGGGACCTGGTCAAGACCGGCCTGCAGCGGTATGCCGAATATCTGAGCAAGAACCCCGACAAGCGGCTCTCACCGCAGTCCATGTCGATCCTCGCCTCCACCGGCACCAAGATCGAGCGCCTGGCTGCCGGCGAGGCCACCGACCGGATAGAGCTCCGGAACAACATCGTCAACGTCATCATCCCTCAGATCGTCAATCTGTTCTACTCGATCAATGACCTCGAGGATCCGGACAAGAGGACCCAGCAGTTCGCCCTGGGGGCGCAGCGCATCATTGATCAAACTACAAAGGATTTTGAATAAGGAGGTCACCATGGAATTTGAATACGATTTCTATGGGAAAGTGCAGGAAAGATTACAAGATGAGTTTGGGCCTGGTTATACATTTTATAATGCCAATGGGATCATCATCTACTGGGTAGATGGCCAGCTGAAAATAATGATAAAAGAATAAGGAGGTCACTATGATTAAACAGTACGGCACACTGAAAATCACGAAAGATGATATCACCATTGAGGGATTCTACCTTGACCATGAAGGTGATCCTACTGAGGCCGGCCGCAAAAAGTTATTGCATGAGATATTCCAATGGGGAATAGAGCGCCTGATAAACCAAGGATTACTGGTGGAGCGGGGCGTAAAAACGGAGAGAGATCTGGTCAGGCTCCTGAACGCCGTCGTCAACAGCCCCACCGTCGAAGCCGGCCTCAAGAATGTGCACCAGGTGATCACCGAGCTGGGCTATACCATCAGCACCTGGGTAGCTGAGCTCAAACAGGACCTCGAGGACGGGGCGAGGAGCAGCTGATGAGTTTCCTGCTCGAGCTGCCGCAGCTCCCCCGGGAGCTGAACCCCAATTACCGCGGCCACTGGACCGGCCGCTATAAGGCTTCAGTCCAGGCCAAGCATGACGCATTCTATGCCGCCAAGGAGATCCAGCTGCAGCATTTCAACTACCTGCAGATCCGGGTCCACATCTATGCACCGAACAACAACGTGCCGGATCCGGACAACGCCCTGGCCATGGCCAAGCCCTACATCGACGGCCTGGTCCTGGCCGGAGTAATTGATAACGACACCAAGGACCAGGTGGAATACCTGCCTATCCAGTACCATATCGCTGCCGGTGAAAAGCATCGGACAGTGTTCGAGGTCAATCCCAAACCCGTGGAGATCGAGGACCCGACTTAATATTACGATATTCGCAATTTTTCCCCTTAGCCGGAAACAGTTGCAAAAAACAGAAAATGACAGGGTTATTCGTAAATGGCATCAGGTATTAAAAGCATAACCGAGATGATGGGTGTCCGGGAGCCGGCGCCCAGCGATTACGACAAGGATGACGTGGTCGACTGGGGGCAGGCTCGTTTCTATATCCCGGAGACGCAAGCCCCGATCGTCCTGGCGCCCCACCAGGTGGCGCCGCTGCGCTACATATTCCGGCGCAACGAGGAGGGCCGGTTCCCATTCACCACGGTCCTTTGGTCCCAGCCCAAGAAGTCCGGCAAGACGACGATCTCCGGCCTGGTGGCGCGGTGGGCAGCCGAGACCTGGGGCCGGTTCGGTGAGGTCCTGTTCATGGGTAATGATGCCGAGCAGGCCAAGGAGCGGGGATACGCAGCGCTCAAGCAGAGCGTCGAGCTGGATCCACTCTATGTACCGAGCAAGGATCTCCTGCCGGGCCTGTGGCACGTGCTGACGGCCGTGGCCAACTGCTTAAAAACCGGCACCAAGTGCAAGGCCGTAGCTACTGACTATAAGGGTGAATCCGGAGCCAACCCGATCCTGACGATCTGGACCGAGCTCTGGGGGTTCACCGATAAGGCTGCCAAGCTGTTCTGGGCCGAGATGGCGCCCAGCCCGACCAGGCTCAATTCCATGCGCTGGATAGAGACCTATATGGGCTATGAGGGCGAGTCGGAGCTCCTGGAGCAGCTGTACGAGACATGCATCGACAACGGCCGCCAGCTCACCGCCGGCGAGCTCGGATCACAGCATGCTTTCGAGGAGGCCCCCAACCCGGACAGCCTGGTCCCGTGTTGGGTTAATGAGACTGCCCGGACCTTTGCTTACTACGACTCCGGAGAGATCGCCCGGCGCATGCCCTGGCAGCGGGGCCAGCGGGGCAAGGAGTATTATGATGGAGAACGAGCCACACAGACACCTAAACAGATGACCAGGCTCCATAAGAATATATGGGTGACAGCAGAATCCGAGCTGGTTCCGATCGAGATGTGGGATGCCTTGACCCAGCAGCCCGCACCAGATCAGCCGAACCCGGTCGCCCTGGTCCCTGGTGACAGGACTCCGCTGGTGATGGGTGTCGACGCAGCGGTGTCCGGTGACTGTTTCGGCCTGCAGGTCGTGAGCCGACACCCGGATCCGGAGCTGCATACAACCCACGTGCAGCTCCGGGTCACCAAACTATGGATACCACCCGGCGGTGGCAAAAAGATCGATTTCGCTCCTATCGAGACGTGGATCACTGATTTCTGCAGTAAGTATAACGTGGTCGAAATCGCCTATGATCCGTACCAGCTGCATCAGATGATGACCACACTGCAGAACAATAAGGTCGCCTGGTGCCGGCCATTTGGCCAGCAAAACGAGCGCCTCCAGGGAGACAAGCTCCTGGTCGACGTTATCACCCAGGGCCGGATCCAGCACGACGGCAACCAGGCCACCAGGGAGCACCTCCAGAACGCGAATGCCAAGCAGGCAAAGAATGAGGACACCAAACTGAGAATTGTAAAAAAGAGCGAGAGCCGCAAGATCGACCTGGTTGTCTCGCTCGCTATGGCGGTGAAAGAATGTCTGAGGTTGAATTTGTAGTCACCTGTGTCCATTACTGGCAGTGTGAGCCCCCGGATGATAGTGGATATACTTATGGTCGATGCAAGTTCTGCGGCACGGAGCGGGTATTCCCTCCGTCGATCCAGCTGGGGGAGCCGAAACGACAGACCAATTACAACCCGATCGGGACCAGGAGGGAGACGAAATATGATAAGAAACGGGACCAGATTGTCGCGGACTACCTGTCCCTGGGCTTCAACCGGACGATGGCCAAACACGGGATGGCTGCCTCGACCCTGGATGATAAACTCAGGCTCTGGAAAATCAAGACGGGCCCCAAAAAAAGGGGACCCAAACCAAAGAACGGAGGATAAGAATGGGAGAGATCATCAAAGTAAACCTGTGGCTGCATGATCCGGGAGTTCCCCAGATCCAGACATCCGGCCTCGAGTTCGATTTTGCCGGATCCCCGGAGGATGCCGTGAAAAAGATCAAGGAGCTGGAGGGCCTGTACTACGGCCAGGGAGATCCGGACGAGGAGTGACCTTGGTGCATCCAGAAATAGGGTGCTACAATAGAGTTGCATGTGGTGACCTCCACATTGCGAGGGCCCCGGGGCCACTGGTTATCCCGCCAGAAAGACAGGATGCGCGAATCCTCCTTGATTTTCCCCGGGGTCTTTCCTTTGCCGGAAATAGGCTTTGTTATAATTGCCTCATTGATTGACCGCCATAAATAGGAATAGCTAAACTATCATCAAAACCACTTGTATCCACTGCAGTCAATGGACGAGGGAGGAGCCATGACAGACAAATCCAGCGGAAAACTTAATGAAGCTCGAAATATAGTATACGGACAGGACGGCGATCGCGGTCCTTTTTACGTTCTCCAGGTGGACGACCAAGGACGCCTGCAGGTCGTTGATACCTCAGACGTGACGCCGCCTATGGAGGGCCAAGCCCCTGACGGTGTCACCGTTACCGCAGTCAGCGGTGAGGTCCTGGCAGCCAATCCCGACCGGGTGGCCGCTGTCCTGGTCAACGACTCCGACACGGAGATGTATCTGGCCATCGGCCACGCTGCTGTAGCCAATCAGGGGATCCGGCTCAATGCAGCCGGGGGATCCCTGGTGATCAGCAAATACGGGCCGCTATATTCCACCGAGGCAGTCAATGCCATCCTGGCAGCTGCCGGCAATAAGGAGATAGCGGTACAGGAGTTTGAATAATGGGTGCGACGGGAGTAATTGACAACCCATCTGCCGGCGGTGGAGCTATTGTGCCGGCGACCCTGGTCGTGGGGGCCTCAGACAGCCTGGATTCGCTCCGGGCCGATTATCAGTGTGGCGGCGACGCCGATCAGGTGACTATAGAGACCGCCCTGGGAGATCTGCCTGCAGGTGGTGGTATGATTGTCCTCCTCGAGGGGACCTATATCCTGACCGGCGACATCGATGTACCGGATGATGATATAACCATTGCCGGCATGGGCAAAGCGACCATCATCAAGGTCAAGGATAACCACAACACCGACATCAACTGTTTTCACCTGGCGAGCAGGGACCGCTGCGTGATCCGGGATCTGGTCCTGGACGGAAACGACGGTAATCAGACTGGCGGAGACCAGAACGGGATCAAGGATGAGACCGGCGGCGCATATAACATGTACGAGAACCTGATCGTCCATGATTTCAGGGATTACGGGATCGAGATAAACGGCGGATCATACTCCGAGATCAAGAGCTGCTCTTTCTATGACAATACCGATCGCAGCGTTACGATCCAGAACGGCTCCACCCACATCAGGGTGCACGATTGCCAAAGCCTCAGCGATACCAACTACGGTTTCCATGTGGACGATAGCCCTTACTGTGTGATCAGCTCCTGTATAGTAGATGCTGCCGGCACCGGCATATTTATCCAGAGCGGCACAACGCACCACTGCAGCGTCATCGGTAGCATCATAAAAGACTGCACATCACGGGGAATACTTATTCAGGAGAGCTATGCCGTTGTGTCCGGCTGCCAGTTCGAGGGCAATGCCGAAAGCCTGGAAATAGCCGATGGCGGCCAGATCATAGCGGACTGCGTATTTTATGGCGGCGATGTCGATGTGAATGCCGGCGACAATATAATAATCGGCTGCTCTTTCTACGATACCTCAGAGCTGCGGATAGACTCCGATGACAACGCGGTGCTGGGCTGCTTTTTTGATAGTGATAGCCTTTGCGTGGTCAATAAGAGCAACGTCGTGAATATAGGCAAAAGCAATGTTGGCCTGTCATGTGCCCAGCTGAGCGAGATCATATATGCCAAAAACACTACCGGCGGGGTTTTGTCGGCCGGTTCCGTGCTGGTTTATAAGGATGTGGCCGCTGGCGACGAGATCGAAACTACCACGACGGCAAGCGATGATAAGGTAGCAGGCATATTGATTAAGAATACCTCTATCGGGGCTTATGGCCCGGTGGTCCAGTGGGGCTATGTCGTGGATGCCAAAGTGGACGGCACCATCGATATCGCGGTGGGCGATCTACTGACCACGTTCACCGTTGCCGGGGTTATGCGGAAATGCGCCACCGGCGAGATCGCTATAGCCAGGGCGCTCGAGGTATATACCAATGACGACAGCAACGGCACCATAGATGTAATGGTAATCCAGCCAAGGACCATGCAATAAAATAAGGAGGATCCAGTGAGTTACGAAAAAACATTAGTAGGGTTGGGAGTCGTGAATTACGATGAACAGGTCCAGGTTATCAGTGTAATACCCGACAAGACGAACGGGAAAGTCACCACCGCCTTAAAAAGCACAGCCGACACCGAGGCCACCCACGTTTACACGGCTCAGGCATTCGTTGACGGCGTTTACCAGGCGGGTAATACGGTTTCTTGGGCAGCTGGTGATATCCCGGACGGAATCAAGGTCGTCGAGATAACCGGGCTCACCCTACCAGACGGTGATTATGAGCTCGCCATCCAGGTGTTCTACTAAGCCGAGGGCGTTGCTAATATAGTAAATAGAGGTGTTTTATGCCGCCCAAAGCGGATCAGAAACAGGTCAAGCCGGCGACGGTTGAAAAGAAGTCGGTCCAGGTCCAGCCTACATACGAGGAGCTGCCCCGGTCCGATCTTACTTTTGTATTCCAGATCGCATCCATCGCCGAGTCCATGGTCCAGTTCGGCCAGGATCCCCGGCTTCGGGATCTGCAGCTCCGGGCTTTCTGGCCTACCGAACCGCTGCTGGCCTCGGCCGTTTACAACATAGTCAGCAGGAACGCATCGTTCAAGTGGGAGCTGGATGGTCCGCCCAGGACCGTCAAGGCTGTCCAGGAGATGTTCCAGAATGCCAATTTCGGCAAGGGCTGGACCGATTTTATCACCAAGCTGCAGGTGGATCTGTTCACCCAGGATAACGGCGCATTCTTTGAGATCATCAGATCAGGCCCCGGCCGTGATTCGGTTCCGATCAGTTTTGCTCACCTGGATGCCGGCGCATGCCGGCGCACCGGCGTACATGACTGGCCGGTGATCTATACGGACCGTTACGGCGCCGAGCACAAGCTCAAGCCCTGGCAGGTAGTATCCATCGAGGAGTTCCCGTCGCCGATCGAAAAGATGAACGGGATCCAGCTCTGTGCTGTGTCCAGGGTTCTCCGGGCGGCGCAGCTGCTCCGGGACGTGGGGATCTACAAGCGGGAGAAGCTCTCTGGGAACACCCCGACATCAATTCACCTGGTGGGTGGAATCAATGAGAAAGAGCTTACTGATTCCCTGCAGCAACATGGCCAACACCAGATGCAGCAGCAGTACATGCGGTACATCAAGCCGCTGATCTTTGCGCCGGTTGATCCCACCGTCGACGTTTCCCATGTCGAGCTCAAGCTGAAATCGCTGCCGGATAACTTCGACGAGGAGACCACGCTCAAGTGGTACATCTCCCAACTGGCCATGGGCTTCGGTGCCGATTACCAGGAATTCGCGCCGCTGCCAGGCGGCAACATGGGCACCAGCTCGCAGTCCATGGTTCAGCACATGAAAGCCCGCGGCAAAGGTCCGGCGCTGTTCATGCAGCTGATCACCCAGACACTGAATTACCGCAACATCATTCCCAGGAACGTCCTATTCCGCTATGACGAGCAGGATCCAGCAGCGGATATGGAGAAGTGGGATGTCCTCAAAAAGAAAGCCGACACCTACAAGGTCTATCTGGATGGCGGTGTCTATACTCCGGAGGCCGTGCTGCAGATGCAGCTGGACGATGGGGATATTTCTCAAGAAATATTCGACATGATCACCCAGGGAGCTCCGGATGTCACACCCGACACCACCGGGCACCAGGACGAACCGGTGAAAGAGATCAAGGCGGAGGAGGTGAGGGACGATCAGCGTCCCTCCTTTCAAGAGGATCTGACCATAACCTGGGAGTCCTGGCTGGCCGAGGAGATCGACAAAGCCCAGGCCGCATCATTTAAGGATCTTAAAAAGATCATCCAAAAGAACGTCAAGGAGCTGGGCCGGAAAACACCCGAGGAGGCCCTTGACGATCCCAACTGGTGGCAGGATTACCGGCTCAAGATGACAAAGCCTGCCGGTCAAGCATACAAGAATGCCTCCCTCGATGCCGCCCTGTCGAACACCCTGATCGGGCTCAACATCAACATGAGCCTGGTCAACAGACAGGTTCTCGATACTACCAAGATTTATACCGATGCCTGGTGGGAATCGGTCTCTGCCACCACCAGGAAAGAGCTGCGAAACGCCATGGTCCGCTGGCAGTCCCAGGGCCTCGGCAAAAGGGGCCTCCCGGATCTGATCAAGTCCCTGGAGCCGACATTCGGCCGGGTCCGGGCTGAGCGGATCGCCGTCACCGAGACGACTAGGATCTTTGACACCGGCAACCGGATCGCCCAGGACAGCGCCGGGATCCAGTACCAGGAATGGATGACCGTCGGTGACGACCTGGTGTGCCCGATCTGCAGTCCTCTAAACAAGGTCCAGTTTCCCATCAACCAGGGCCCCAGGCCGCCGGGCGATACTCACGTCAACTGCCGCTGCATGCGGCTCCCTGTGGGTAAAAACCTGCGAGCCATGGGCAAGACCGACAAGCGTATGAAGCCTCTGGTCAAGCGGCCGCCCGGGAAACCGGCATCAGCCAAGCAGGCCCTGGCGCCCAAGACCGTCAAGCAGAAAGTCAGGGCAGCCGAAAAAGAGCTGATGACCAAGTTCAAAAAGGATGGCAAGGAGCACGGCTGCATCGTCAACGAGTTCGGAGATATCGTATTCCGCCGCGACGGGGGGAAACATCAGGTGACCTGGCCGGCGAATATGTGTGAGTACCTGCGGAACCGGCCCGGCGCCATGCTGATCCACAACCATCCCGGTAGCGGTTCCTTTTCTCTGGCCGATGTCCGGTTCGCCATGTATAACCGGGTCAAGGATATGGTCGTCGTCAGCTCCAAGTACCGGTACACCATGGTCATCCCGGACAAATACTGGAATTACAGCCTGTCGCAGCTGCAGACTGTCGGCATATCTTACAACAGCACGCTGAACGGCCTCAGAAAGAAATATCAGACTGCTATAGCCAACGGCAAGATGACCACAGACAAAGCAACCCAGGAATGGTCCCACCAGGGCCTGACATCATTCTGTAAACGACACGATATACCGTATAAGAGGGAGAAAATGTAATGCCCGATTTGAAACCAAAAGACATTCCGCCGAACCCCCAGGAGGACGGATCCTGGATCATCGATGACCTGATCGCCGATGCGGACCTGAATCCGTTTGAGGGCAAAGGCGCCGAATTGTGGGAGGAGAGCGTCAAACGATCGGAGGAGTCGCTGTGACCCTCGAGGTCGAGTTGCAACTGGTCAAGCCGAGCCGCAAGATCCTGGACGAGGCTCGATTCTTTGGCGCCGTCGGATCTGCCATCCGGGACCTGGCAGCTGATGGCCACCGGTTCATTGCCCGGTACCCGGCACAGAAACCGACTGTCTCCGGATATCGCAGGACCGGCACCGAGGGCAGATCCTGGTCGCACGAGATGCGCTCCGGTGGCGGCCGGATCGAGGGGATCATCGGATCCAACTCGAACGTGGCCCCTTATAACAAATGGGTCCAGGGAAAGCAGCAGAGCCGTGAGATGAAACGGCGCCGCTGGACAAACATCGAGGACCTGGTTGATTTCCTGGAGCGAGAGATGCCCAAAAGCGTACAAAAAAATATCAGCAGGGTGGTGTGATATGAAAGTCCTGGTTACCGGATCTGCCGGATTTATTGGAGCTGCGACGGTGCGCCGGCTCCTGGAGGAGGGCCACCAGGTGGTAGGCATGGACATCAAGGAGCGGAAAGCCCAGGATGTCACGGATCCGATAGCGGTCATGGACATGTTCCACCACGCGGATCCGGACGTGGTTTATCATTTCGCGGCACAGTCATCAGTATCCCAGTCACTGCGGCAGCCGATCATAGATGCCCATACCAATTACATCGGGACCGTGGTGGTGGCCAATGCCTGCAGGGTCCGCGGATCCAAGCTGATATACAGCTCCTCCGGTGGTACGCTTTACGGATCACAATTCCCGATGTACGAGGATTCTGGCCCGGTTTTCCGGCCATTCTTGGAGGATGATACACCCAACCCATCCTCGTCTCCTTATTCCATATCGAAATACGCGGCCGAGCTGTATATCAGATCGGTCAGAGATCTCGATTGGTGCATATTGCGCTACGCTAACGTCTACGGCCCGGGCCAGGATCCACATGGCGAGTCGGGGGTCATATCGATCTTTGCGGAGCAGCTCCGGACCGGCCGGCCGGCCATGATCCGCGGCGACGGCAAGCACACCAGGGATTATGTGTATATCGATGATGTGGTCGACGCCAACATCAGGGCTATCGACTGGCAGCGCGGGATCTACAACATCGGCAGGGGCATCAATTACTCGGTCATCGATGTTCTGCACACCGTAGCCCGGGTCCTCGGCGTAAAGCCGAAACGCGAGCATATCCCGGCGATCCAGGAGGTGGCCCACGTTTCCCTGGACTGCATACATGCAGCTGAGGAGGGCTGGCGCCCCAGGATCGGCCTGGATGAGGGGATAAAACGAACGTTGCAGGGTAGAGCAGTGGCAGCTCACGGGCCCCATAAGCCCGAGGTCGCGGGTTCGACTCCCGCCCCTGCTACCACCCCCCGGAATAATTGATAATAGGTTAATAGGTTTTGCTAAGATAACTTGTAAAGAGGTTGCAATGCCGTATACAGGCAAAAACGATCCAAAACTACCAGACCACGTGAAAAAGCTCCCTGATCCCAAAAGGGCTCAGTGGGTTAACATTTTCAACAAATCTTTCGCTAATTGCAGGAGTGGCAGTACGGGTGGAGGGCCAGGAAGTGTGCAACATTGCGAGAGTGTAGCTTTCAAATTCGCCAACGGAGCAATTAAGGAGGCTGAAATGGCGGACAATATTGTTGAAGATATCCTCAAGATCGCCAAGAAATATCAGATCGAGCAGGAATCAGATACCAGAACACAGGAAAAGAAAAGCGGGCAAAAGGTAATGCTGGATGGTACCGGACCCGCCTACTTGGGGGGGACCAGGCCGGTTGTTGTGGCTCCCCCATCGAACTCAGTCCAATCACTGGCGACCGCCATGGATACGGTAAGCCCTGCAGGTGGCGCTAAGACATGGGAGGATATGCAAAAATATACAGAGGCTGCAGAGCAGCAAGGAGCCGTCCAGCAGGCTCATTACGAGACGAAAATACTCATGAATAACGTTATGGATGATCCCGAGGAGCAGGACAAACCCGGACTGCTGCAGAGGATTGCTGCCGGCTTTGGCAGCAGGCTCAAAGCTATCATGAGTGGCAAAGCATTCAAGGCTGTGACCAAGACCGAGGATGGCGCAGAATTCAAGGCATCCGATTATGCTTCTGTCCCGGATCCGGACAAACCCTCGAGCTGGAAACTCAGGCTGGCCGAGGAAAAATCCGGCAACTTCACGGTGGCCCAGGTAGCCCGGGCAATTACGGCCATGCAGCCGTCCGGATTCCGGGGCGAGAAAGTCCAGCTGTCACCTGACGAGAAAAGTAAGGCGGTCAGCCGGATCCGCAGCGCGATCTCCAAGGCCAAGCCCACCGAGGCACAGCGTCAGAACCTGATGGCTCGCCTGGACAAGATCAAGGAGTTCGCATCGTTTAAGGTTCTCAAGGATGTGGCCGGAAACTGGCGCTGGATCTCCACCGTCAGCAACCAGTTCAGGGACCGCGAGGGCGAGATATTCTCCGAGGATGCCCACAAGGAATTCGTCAACTACCTGGACGAGACGGGCAATTACCCCGATCTCTGGGCCTGGCACGAGCCCCTGAAATGGGGCCAGTGTGACTTTGCGGAATACACGCATGGTTTCCTGGTGATGAGCGGTACGATAGATGAGGGGTTTGAGGATGTCGCCGAGAAAATGGCCGAGTCCGATGAAATAGCCGTGTCTCACGGTTACCACTACCGCGGCAAGGATCTTGTCGACGGTGTTTACCAGAGATATCGAATGTTCGAGGTATCTCCGCTGCCGTTTGAACGGGCGGCGAATATGTGGACAAGTTTTGAAACAATCTCTCAGGAGGTAAAAGAGATGAGAGCCGATAAGAGATCATTCCTGGAAAAATACTTCGGTGCGGAGCGCGTAGCTGCCGCCGAGGGCAACTGGGCAGAGCTCGAGAAAGAGCTCAAGGACCAGGGCGTCGCATACAAAGAGAATGGCGATGCCGCCGCTGCCGAGGAGCCGGCAGAGAAAGAGACCGCTCCAGCTGAGGCAAAGGTGGAGGTCGAGAATAAGGTCTATCAGCTGGATGAGGATACTACCAAGGCCGTAAAAACCATGGCTGAAAAACTCCCGGAAATCATCGAGCGACTGGAGAAGCTGGAAAAGGATGATGATGCGAAAATCGCCGATGCCCTGGAGGCAGCCAAAGAAAAGAGCGCCTATGTGCCCAGCGCAGCCAAGGACAACGAGGTGAGCGCTGAGGAGAAAGAGGAGACCGACAAAGCAAAGCCGGATACGTCCTGGTTTAGCGATGCGATCGCCCAGTCTCCGCTGGGGCCGCAGGCGGCCCAGGCTAAGCCGGAGGAGCCTCCGGTAGAAACCGCATAGGTCGAAAAACGGTCGAAAAAAATCTATAAAACGAGGTAAGATACTATGGATCCGAAATTATTGGAGATGGCTGTGCAGATCGCACAGCGAATTGAGACCGAGCAGGCCAAGGAGCTCGGTTATAAGCACACGGCACCCAGTGGTACACCTACCACTAATTATATGCACGGTCCTGGCGGAATTTTTGGACAGGCTGGTCTCGAGAGAGATCTGTTGTCCACCAGGGTCGCGCCCATGGGCCTGGCTGGCGCACTACTGGCCAAGGGCACCATCAACACCAACCCGCTGTTCCCATATCTGAGCGGTTTCCAGGCGGACACCGGGGACAACCCGGACGGTGTGTGTGATGAGTGTCAGGTTGCAGGCCCGACCAAGAGCTGTTTCCAGACAGCTCAGTTCGGCAGGTATTGCCGCAACACCAAGGAGATCGAGGTCAACCGCGTGGGCCAGAGGACAAACCGTGGAGAGTTCCTGGATCTGCGCCTGGTCAATGATCCCCTGTTGCAGAACATGGGCGGCCTGCTCAACATGAACATCCCTGGGACCCCCAACCTGGTCCGTGAGGTCCTGATGGCGATGGTTGAGGTAGGCGTCAGTTTCCAGAACCTGCTCTGCCCCCAGGTCTACTCCGGCAACCCGGCAAACAACAGCGCCGGTGGCGGCTATAAGGAGTTCCCGGGCCTGGATATCCTGATCGGCACCAACAAAATCGACGCCATAACCGGCGTGGAGTGCCCGAGCCTGAACAGTGATATCAAGGATTTCAACTATGGAATGGTTGACGGCGCGGATCCGGATATCGTCCAGGTCGTCACCATGATGTACCGGTATCTCAAGTACAACGCGACCCACATGGGTTACCTGCCGGTGAAATGGGTGATCACCATGCGACCGGACCTGTTCTATGAGCTGACCGACGTGTGGCCGTGCCGCTACATGAGCTACCGCTGCAGCGTCATCGACGGCCCGAACATCGACGCAGAGCCGACGTTCGATACCGGCGATGCTATCGCTATGCGGGATGCCATGAGAAACGGCAAGTACCTCCTGATCGACGGCGAGAAAGTCCCGATCATCGAGGACAACGGCATCACCGAGGAGACCGATGCCGACAGCGATGAGATCGCAGCCGGCCAGTTCGCCAGCGATATCTATTTCATACCGATGTCGGTACGCGGCGGACTGCAGACGACCTACTTCGAGTACCTGGATTACTCCGAGGGCGCGATGCAGGCGGTCCAGGACGGCAAGCTCGGCCCATACTTCTGGACTGACGGTGGCCGGTTCCTGTGGCATACCAAGCCACCCACCAACTGGTGCGCCCAGTGGATGGCAAAGATCGAGCCCAGGCTCATCTTGCTGACGCCATTCCTGGCGGGCCGGATCCAGAATGTGAAGTACGAGCCGCTCCAGCATTTCAGAGAGCCGTTCCCGAGTGATCCGTACTTTGCTAATGGAGGCAAGACCAGCAGAGAGGGGCCTAGCTATTACAGCGACTGGAACGACCCGAGACAGTAGGCGGTTAGTTAGGTAGGTAGACACCTGAACAAAAGGGGGAGGGATCTCCCCTCCCCCTTTTCTATAAATAGGAGCCTGCTTTATGCATAATATCTTTGTGACCGGTGGTGCCGGGTTTCTGGGACGCGGCATCCTGCGTTATGCACGGTCAGAGTACCCAGATCTTTCTTTTACCATTTTCAGCCGTGATCACGGCAAACACTCCAAGGTAGCCCAGGAATTCCCCAACTGCCGATTCATCATCGGCGACATCAAGGACATCGACCGGCTCACCGCAGCCATGGCCGGCGCCGACACAGTGATCCACGCGGCTGCTTTCAAGTACGTTCCCCAGGCAGAGACCAACTCCATCGAATGCACCAGAATTAATATTATAGGGTCCTGTAACGTTGCAGAGGCCGCGATCAGCAACCGGGTGGGACAGGTGATCGGGATCTCCACCGACAAGGCCGGTCAGCCGGTCAACGTCTATGGATCCACCAAGTGGATGATGGAGCGGCTTTTCCAGGAGTACGACACCTACACCAACACCCGGTTCAAGCTGGTCCGGTACGGTAACGTCATCAGCTCCACCGGATCCGTGGTGCCGATATTCCAGGAGCAGCTCCGAAAGAACCGGACCGTGACGCTGACGGATCCGCACATGACCCGGTTCTGGCTGGACATCGACCAGGCCGTTCGGCTTGTGTTTATGGCCATGATGAACGACCGGGGCGGGACGGTCCTGATCCCCAGGCTTGGATCCATGGGCATGGCGGACCTGGTCCGGACCATTGCCGTCAACGAGGACATCCTGGATTACACGGTCCAGGATATCGGCCGGCGCCTGGGCGAGAAAACCCACGAGGATCTGCTCACCGATATCGAGGCCAAGTGTGCCCGGTGGTATCCGGTGAAGCTGGGCGACATCAAGGTGATGGAGCTGTATCATCCCAAGGCAGCAATCGAATCAGAAATCCCGGCTGGTTACAGCAGTGGCCAGCCTGATATACAACTCGACCTCCGGTGGATGCTGGAGGCCATACAGAAAGCGGGCCAATGAAAATCATGGTAACCGGCGCCGGCGGAATGTTGGGGCAGTGGGTGGTAAGACGAGCAGCGGAAAGAGGATGCCAGGTCCTGGCGATGGATCATGCAAAGCTGTCGGTAACCAGCGAAAATGAGGTTCGGTCGGCGCTCGAGGAGCTGCGGCCAAACGTCCTGATCAACTGCGCCGGCATTGTGCGCGGCCGGGATCTGCCCAAGCGCACTTACTATGATGTCAACGGGCTCGCCCCTCGAATGATGTACGATCTCTGCCAGGAGTTCGGCATTTTTATGACGCAGGTATCGACTAACTGCGTATTCGACGGTAGCAAACCATACACCGAAACCGACAAGCCATGCCCCATCGACGACTATGGCGAATCCAAGGCCATGGGAGAGCGTGGGGATCTGATTATCCGGACCAGTTTCGTCGGCCTGGGACAGCGGGGCCTGCTGTCCTGGCTGATGCAGCAGCAAGGAACCGTCCCGGGATATCGCGGAGTCAAATGGAACGGTCTCACCGTGGACCTGGTCACCGAGGCGTTGCTCACAATGACCGTAATCCGGAAAACGGGCATATTTCACCTGTACGGCCCCGATACTACGAAATACGACTTACTCTACAGCGCCAACAGGGTGTTCGCCCTGGGGCTAAAAATAGAGCCGGTTGATGAGCCAGTGAGGGATGAGCGACTGTCCAGTTCAGAGAATCAGATGCACTATGTTACTGACATGGAGGCACAGCTGCAAGGTTTCAAGGAGGCTACCGATGAATATAACCGTGTCGATCCCTGTGGGCCCTAAGCCTCACAACCAGCGATACCTGGAGGATTGCCTCCGCAGTGTCGCGGTCCAGACGCTGCCCCCGGATGAGATCCTGCTCATTGATGACATGGCCGGTATCGACCAGGCTCATTACAGAAATATAATACCTGACATGAATGTCAATGTTTGGGAGTCGCCCTGGTATCTGGGGATCCCGCATGCATTCAATTTCGGTGTCGCCTTGGCCAGGAATGACATGGTCGTAATGCTGGGATCCGACGACATGCTGCAGCCGTGGGCCCTGGAGGATCTGCAGAAAACCTGGCTCAAAAATCGCCACAGGGACGGCTATTACTGGTTCGATGTGGAATACATGGACACCGGGGAAACGCAGTCTGTCGCGTGTAATTGCGCCGCGATGACCAAGGGATTGCTGCGGTCCTCCGGTGGCTTTCCCCTGGAGTCGACGGTAGGGGCCTGCGACACCATGCTGTTGTCAATTCTGCTCAAGCACGAAAATGCCGGCAGGATGTATAAAGTTGAATCCAGCAAACCGCCATTCCTGTACCGGCGCCACAAGGAGACAGACACATTTACCAGGGTCGAGTGGTACGGAGTGATAGCGACGGTGCGGGATCTCGTAACTAAAACATGGAGGCCAAAATGAGAAAGATACTTATAATATCCCCTCATCCTGATGACGAGGTTTTGGGCTGCAGCTGCTTTGTCCGCGGCGCAGCCGTCGCCTATGTCACCGAGTATCACCCAGGGTTTCCCGACGGACAGAATATCCGGGAGTCCCTGGATCTGCAAAAGAAATACGATATCGCCAGGCACGTGATCTGGAGCAAGGAAACCAATCGGCTGGATATGGCGCCGGCAGCTGCGCTGATCACCGAGCTGGAGATCCTCGTCAATGACCTGCGCCCGGAAACCGTGTTGATCCCGAATCCCAGCTATAACCAGGACCATCGCGCGGTTTATGAGGCGGCGAGGACCGCATTGCGTCCGCATGATCGGAATCACTTTGTCCCCCGGGTGCTGGCATACGAGCAACCGGAAACATTCGGCACAATGCAGCATGTATTCGATCCCGTGTATTTCCGACGCATAGATATGAAAGACAAGCTCCGGATGGTGCAGATCTACCGGAGCCAGGAGCGCCGGCACCGGTCATTCAGCCACCTGGTGGGGATCGCCAAGGTCCGCGGCATGCAGGCCGGCTGTCAGTTCGCCGAGGCTTTCGAGGTGTTGAGGTGGGTCGAATGAGAGTGCTCTGTTGTGCATACAGGCAGTGGGGCAAAGACATCACCAGGGACCTGGCTCATAAATACGATGTCGAGCTCATAGGCAGCCGGGAGGAGTATTCGGTTGAATATATCAAGGAGCTGGATCCGGATGTGATCCTGTTTCTCGGCTGGTCCTGGCACATAGAAAATGAGATTATCGATAACTATCTGTGTCTCTGCCTGCACCCGTCGCCGCTGCCGCGGTACCGGGGAGGATCTCCCATACAGCACCAGATACTAAACGGCGAGGATGAAAGCGCCGTATCTGTGTTTAAGATGACAAAGGAGCGGGATGCCGGACCCCTCTGCATACAGGAGAGTTTTCCCCTGGAGGGCAGCATGCGGGAGATCCTGGAGCGCATTTACCATGTCGGTGTCATGGAGCTTACCAGGATCCTGGACGGATATCCCGATATCGAGTTCTGGGACCAGGTCGGCGAGCCCACTCTGTATATACGCCGGCAGCCATGGGATAGCGAAATCACGGCTGATGAGATAGAAAGGAGCAGCGCCAGGCAGCTGCACGATAAGATTAGAGCCCTGCAGAGCCCATATCCGAACGCATTTATAGAGTGCGGGGATGGATCGCGGCTTTATATTACGGATTCACATTTAGGAGGATAACATGAAAACAGTTTATATCATCACTACGACTTATTACCCGGCAACCAAACTCGGAGCCAAGCGATACCGGACCATGCTCGAGGTGATCAAGAGCTGGAAAGATCATCTGCACTACTCCGGGGACCTGGAGCTCATCGTCTGCGACGACGGTACCGAGGAGCTCAAATCCGGCAATAAAAAGATCACGCCGGCCGTGATGGTCGAGGCCATTAACAAGGTGTGGGGCAAAAAGATCGAGTACAGTTCATCTCACCGCCTGGGCATCGGCGCATCTTTCAATCGTGGGTTTGCCGCGGCATTTGATGCCACGGACCAGGCGATCTATATACCGGATGACATGCGGCTCCTGGTCGACTTTGACCTGGATCCGTGGGTTAAGTTCCTGGACGAGTATCCGGATTACGGAATGGTCCGCCTGGGGCTGGTGCATCCCAACCTCATGGGGGAGACGAAGTTTATCCCGGAGATCGGTTACGGAATGGCCCTGATCAAGGAGCAGGGTTACGTCTATGCCGGCCGGCCGGCGCTGTTCCACAAGCGATTCATGGATGCTTATGGGCATTTCCAGGAGGGATCCAGCGCTATCGATTGCGAGAACGATTACAACCGGCGGTTTATGCATTCCCCGGGCCCGGACGTTTTCCTGGCGCTGCCATACCGGTGGCACCATGATGACGTTCTGGAGCTGGGCCACATGACGCCGTAGTATTTCTTGAGAAATAGAGGAGGACCATGGATTACCCTCCGGTAATAGCATTGATCATAACTTACGAGCGGACCCACCTGGCTGTTGAGACGATCAAGTCGGTCAAGGAAAAGGTGATCTATCCGAATATCGGGTTCCATATCGCCGACGACGGATCCAGCCCGGAGCACATCGAACGACTGCTGCACGAGATAGGCGGATCCTACTCTGTGGAGATCTCCAACGCGCAGCGGGGAGGAGTAGGCAGATCGATGAACCTGGGGATCGAGGCAGCCCTGAAACGCGCGGATCTGTGGCTGCACCTTGAGGATGACTGGGTACTGCCGGCACCGCTGGACCTGAAACCTCATGTGGATCTGCTCATGCAGAATGGTAATATAGGTATGGTGCGCCTGGGGAGGCTTTCCGCCGGCATTACTGCAAAGACCATCCCAGGATTGAATGGGGAGTGCTGGTGGGAGCTGCGACGGGCCTCCGATACCTATGTGTTCTCCGGAAACGCGTCTCTCCGGCATCGCCGTTTCCATGATGCCTATGGTCCATACCGGGAGGGACTGCCGCCAGGCAGGACGGAGCTGTGGTATTGCGACCGGTTCAACCGGGGCAAAGGGCCCGAGATAGTGTGGCCTAGTTTTTTGAGCACCAAGGAAATGTTCGTCCACATCGGCGACCATCACTCGTACAAGTGGTGGATAGAAACCGGTGGGCTTACGGCCGAGGAGGCCGCAGAGAAATTTAAGGAGTCGACATGAAAATCTACATAGCGCCGCAGTTTAGGAATAAGGACCAGGGCGAGGGCGGGATCCGCCGGGTGGTCGAGGCTCAGGAGCGTTGGCTCCCGGAGTACGATTTCGAGGTGACCCGGGATCTGGGGGAGGCCGATATCGTGGCATCCCATGCCATGAACGAGCCCGATGTGCCCGTTGATCAGCCCTGGGTGGTCCACACCCATGGCCTCTACTGGTCCGAGTATGACTGGCCCAGCTGGTGTTATCAGCTGAACAAAAAGGTCATCGAGGCTATGAAACGGTGCGATCATGTCACTGCGCCCAGCGAGTGGGTGGCCTATGCGCTGCGGCGCAACATGTGGCTGCGGCCGACGGTCCTATATCATGGTATAGAGCCCGAGATCTGGGAGGGTGGATCCAATGGCGGATACGTGCTCTGGAACAAGACCAGGGTGGATCCGATCTGTGACCCGGCGCCGCCCATTGAGCTGGCCAGGAAAGCCCCCGATGTTTTCTTTGTGTCGACTTTTGCCGATAGCAGCTCGCCCCCGGATAACGTCCGGGTGACCGGTAAGCTGCCGTTTACAGCTGCCCGGGACCTGGTGATCAATGCCGGCGTTTACCTGGCCACCACGCGAGAAACCATGGGGATCGGCACCCTCGAGGCCATGGCGGCCGGCGTCCCTATCCTGGGCTGGCAATGGGGAGGCCAGGCGGAGGTGATCAAGCACAAAAAGACGGGCTGGCTGTCTCCCGTGGGCGACTACGACGATCTCCTCGAGGGCCTGCGCTGGTGCCTGGACAACCGGGACCAGGTGGGAAAAGCAGCGCAGAAAGATGCGCTCAAACGTTTTACCTGGCAGAAAGTGATGGAGGATTATGCCAAATTATATACCAAGTTGATCGAGAAATTCGCAGATCAACGCAAACGCCCCAAGGTTTCGGTGATCATGCCGGCATACAATTTGGAACGCTATCTGCCCCAGGCTATCGAGAGCATCCAGGGCCAGACCATGGAGGACTGGGAGCTGCTCGTCGTCGACGACTGCAGCCCCGATGATACCTCCAAGATCGTCCGGCAATACCGCGACGGGGGCACATACCAGAACGGCGAGGAGATCCATGAGCTGCAACCGGAACCGCGGATCAAGCTCTACCGCAACGAGCAGAACTTATACCTGGCTGGCACGCTTAACGAGGGGATCCGGCTGGCCAAGGGGCGATACATTATCCCGGTCGACGCCGATAACATGATAGCCAAGCACACCCTTGAGATCCTGGCATCAGCTCTGGACCAGGACCGTGGGATCCACATCGCGTATGGATCCTGCAAGTTCGTCCTGGACGACGGGGTGACCCCGGATGCAACGGTGGCACCGGATGGGATCTCCAACTGGCCAAGGAATTTCTCTTTCCGGCAGCAGATGCTGCAGCGCAACCAGATCCCGTCGACGGCGATGTTCCGGAGGACCATGTGGGAGCGCACCGGAGGTTACCGCCGGCGGTACCGGACCGCTGAGGATGCGGAAAACTGGACCAGGATGGTTTCCTATGGGGCACAGCCCAAAAAGGTGACCGAGGCAGTGACCCTGATCTACCGGCAGCGCCCGGATTCGATGAGCAACATCAATGCGGAGCCGCCCTGGACCATGTGGTTCCCCTGGGCTAAGTACATGGACCTGGTCCCCATGGCCGCGGCCAGTGAGCCACCGAAAAGGGTCGGCGCCTGCTGGCCGGTGCCGTCATGCGAGCCGCCACGGATCGCCGTGATCATTCCGGTCAGCGAGGTACACAGGGATCTGGTCATCGATGCGCTTGATTCGGTGGAGGCCCAGACGTACCGGGCCTGGGAGTGTATCGTCATCAATGATACAGGCAAAAAACTGTGGTCCCCCATCCCTGGGCCAAGATAGTCAACACCAAGCAGGTGGGCCCGGGAGCAGCTCGCAATGCCGGGATCCGGGCATCCCGGGCGTCGCTGTTCGTCCCCCTGGACGCGGATGATTTCCTGCAGCCGGACGCGCTGATGGAGCTCTACCATGCGTACCTGGATAATCGCGGATACATATATTCGCAGTGGTGGGACGACAAGGGTGATACCGTGGAGCTTTATGATCCGCCAGGGGATTATGATGCCTACAAACTGATCAGGAACGGCTGCATCCATGCGGTGACAGCCCTGTATCCAAAGAAAGACTGGGAGACACTCGGCGGTTTCGACGAATCCATGAAAAACTGGGAGGATTGGGATTTCCAATTAGGTTTAGCTAAAATAGGGACATGCGGATTTAAGGTCCAAAAACCACTATTCACTTACCGGAAATTCACCGGGATCCGTCGAGAGGATGCCCAGGCAAACTTCGAGAGAGGCAAGGAGGAGATATTAAACAAGTGGAAACCGTATTTCGACGGCAAGGAGGTGCTCATGGCATGCGGCGGATGCGCTAAGAAAAGGCCCCAGAAACCTCCTGTTCCGGTAAGCAGATCTGCAGCTCCGACAGCTCCATCAGGTGAATGGACGCTGCTGGAGTACCTGGGCAACGATCCCAATAAGGTAACCTACCTCGGGCATGAGACCCGGACCAAGTACACATTCAGCGGGAGCTCGCACCGGCAGCGATATGTTTACACTGCAGATGTACCATACCTGCTCAGCCTGCGCGGCAAGTTCCGGGTGGTAGAGACATCCGGGCCCGCGGCGCCAGAACTGCAGGGAGCGGCTCAGGTTAACCTGGAACAGATCCGGCGGGATATCCAGGGCAAAACTATCCAGGATATCGCCGTCATGCTGGCCAAGGAGAGGGCCGGAAATGATCGGCCACCCGTTATCGAGGTGTACGAGAACGCGATCAGGGAGAGATCGGCCAATGCTAGGGTTTCTTGATTACAACTGGATTGTTATCCTGCTTATGATCCTGGCGACTTGGCGAGTGGTCCATTTCCTGGTCTACGAGTCAGGTCCCTGGGACCTGGCACAGCGATTCCGGGAAAAGATCGGGATCAGCCATTATGAGGACGGCGCCCTGACCGGCGCCCGCGATTCTTTCCTGGCGCAGTTGTTCTCCTGCCCGCTGTGTCTGAGTTTCTGGATAGGGGCTGCGATTGTGGTTCTGCAGTATTATCTGCCGATCCTGGTCTATATCCTGGGGGTTATCGGGGGAGCAACCCTGTTATTTTCGGCGATCAAGAGCAACGGAGATTAAATAAATGGCATTTGGTGACATAGGAGCAGAGCTGGGCAAAGTGCAGTTCGAGACCGAGGATATCGGTCTGTTCTCCAATCCGGTCCACGTGTTCGGACGGATCCATGCCATTGCATATCCCAGGACCACCGGCGTCAGCCGGGGCCTGATCATCAAGACTTTCAATTTCTCTACCGACGGGATCACATTAGCCACTGTCAACGAGCTGAATATAGATGTGACTCTGACATCCGGAAACGCCAGCCAGATGCTCCAGCTGGCGCCCAACATCTGGATCGTGATGTACCTAAAAGATGGAGGGGCCTCGACCGGGTGGTATGTGGCAACCGTCCGGATATCCGACGACGGTAACACCATCACCCTCCTGGATTCATACCGTTTCGATTCCAATGCCGCGGGCAATTCAAGCTACTACGGCGGTATGTGCCGGTTAAACCTCAGCGATTATTATGCTTTCGTTTATGCCGGCAGCGGCGACGATGGTTATATCAGAACGATCGAGATCGCCTCGGATGGCACGATTACCCACGCGACAACCGACTGGTGGGAGTACGATAGCTCGGATGGCAAGTGGGCACAGATCCACCATATAACCGGTATCATTTATGCAATATCTTATACGGATGGCACCACAGCCTATATCAAAACACTGAACGTCGCTGACGACGGGACCATAACCAATGCATTCATCGATACGCAGGCGGTGGGCAACTCGCAGATCGCGGGTCCTCGCCTGGTCCGTGTGTCCGGCAATTATTGGGCCGTATTTCTGGCCGATGCATTTCAGGATGGCTGGATGTATACATACGAGATATCTGACCTGGGAGCGATCAGCGCCACCGTTGATTTCTGGGAGTTCGATGGCGTCAATGGTGTTAACTGTTATCCCATCACCGCATCAGATAACGAGGCGATCGACGGCAAGGTTATGCTATATGCACATGCTCAACCGAACGGTACCCATGAAAGCCTGCGGACCAATCAGATCTCCAACACCGGGACCATAACCAAATCCATGATCGATGAAGTGGTCCTGGAGGCCGCCGGGCAGATCAGCTTTCCAACTCTTATGATGATCAGCGGATCTTATTATATTTATGCTATTTTCTATCGGCGCCCCGGTGTGGGCGGCTATGTGGTTAGTCGTTACGTTGCGGGTCCTCCCTGGGGGATCGGGCCCACTGCCAAACTGGGCGGCAACATTGGCATCCCGCTCGGTGGTTTACTTAACTCATAGGAGGCAGGCATGCAAGAGGTATATGTAGGAGAAGTCCAGAAAGTATATGTATATCTGGTGGATGAGACAAACGGGTTTACCCCGGAGCCGGCCGTTGCAACCCCCACCATTTATATCACCAAGAATGGCGCAGCGCCGGCAGCACCGAACGATGGCACCTGGGCAGAGCTCGATGCCGTCAATATGACCGGCTGGTATACCGTGCAGCTGGACGCTGATGATCTCGATACGATCGGGATGCTGGGGATAGATGTCGTCAAGGCTGGAGTAACCAGACACTTTGCAGAAGTAATAAGGGTCGTTCCGCGGCCCATAGGATACGGAAAGTAATGCTGAGAGTTTATGTATTAGCCAAGATCGGGGATACAGTCCAGACATCGATTCCACTTACTGATTTTTCCGTCGATGTCTACCGGACCGACAAGAGCACCCAGGCATCATCCCAGCTGGTGGCTGGTGCCGACATGACGCGCGAGCTCGCCGATGGATTTTACGTTTATACTCTCGACACCGATGACTCCAATTATGATCTGATGGCGGTTGTCGGTTATACCGGCGGCCTGGCCCTCGATATCCAGACATGGCTGCAGACGGATGCCAGCGGCGTGATCCAGAAAGGTGTCAGCCTGCTGTCGTATGCCCTGTTTGCCAGATCTGGAGGGGTGCCTCAGACCGCTCTTACGCTGGCCGATTTCGAGGTGGATGTCTATCAGATCGCCAAGACAGATTCGCAGCCCACGCAGATCGCCACCGCCGAGGCGATGACGGTCAATATGGGCGGAGGCAACTATCAGTACTATAAAGCGGATCTGGATTTCCAGACTTATGATTACCTGGTCCTGGTTACCTATACCGGCGCCGTCGCGCTCGACGAGCTGGTGTGGGGAGCCAAGCCGCTCGGGGATATCCCGGGAGCTGACATATCATGCCCGACCTATGACCGGCAGCTGCCGCGGACCCTGCTGCCTCTCGATACCTGGGCCCAGATCATGGGCCTGGATCTGAGGCATTTCCGCCAGGTGGTCACCAACGAGAAACAGAACACCTCCTGCGACAAGGTGTGGAAACAGTACGCCTGGCAGGAGGCCGACCAGGTGGGCCGCTATGATGTGGCCCTGGCGATCCAGCAGGCAGAGGAGGAGATCGCCCAGTACCTGGGATATAAGCTGCTGCCGACCTGGGAGGTAGATGAGCGCATGGTAGCGCCCAAGCCTGGGGCCACCGAGCTGCTCAACGTCTGGATGAGGGATGCCAGGGGCTTTTACCTGAGCACCAACACCCGGTACGGCCGCTTTGTATCCGGTGGCATCGAGGCTAAGACGCTGATCGAGTCGGATGTTGCTGTTAACTATTCCCAGCTGCCGAATGGCGCTTACATTGGAACAATCGAGTTTATGACCACGGTCGAGGACGTACAGGAGCTGGCCGTGTTCTATCCCTGCGAGTCGACGGATGAGTGGGAGATCCGGCCGTTCGTTTCGGCATCGATCTCCGGAGGCGTGGCCACCATGGTATTCCGCAAGGAGCAGATGGTGCTGCCGGAGCTGATAGAGGCCCTGGATCCGGGACCGGCCGATGGAGACGGTGATACGGATTTCCTGGCCACCGTTGATGTATATCGCAGGTATAATGATCCGTCGCAGCAGGTGCAACTGATCTGGTCCCCGGAGATAAGCAACTGCAGTTGCGGCCTGAATACGTGCCCGGAATGCACGCACTCCACGCAGTGGGGCTGCCTGAGATGCGTTGACTGGAATGCCGGCCAGGTTGTATACCGGCCAGCTGACTGGGATTCCGATGATGAGGAGTTCGACTGCGCGGATCCAACCGTCTGCCGGGCCCCGGACCGTCTGAGGCTGTGGTACCGGGCCGGCCTGCAGGACAAGCGCAAACCATATCCGCTGCTGCAGATGGATGAGAAGTGGGCCAGGGCAGTGACCTGGTACAGCCTCAAGTTCCTGGACCGGCCGATCTGCGGCTGCAATAACGTGGAGCGCCTGGTCCATCACTGGAACTTCGACATGTCGGTACAGCCGATCGATGGAGCGTCCTACAGGCTGTCCGATGCCGAGCTCCAGAATCCACTGGGTAGAACCCGAGGAGCGTTAAACGCATGGAAACTGATAAACCAGCCAAATCAGATACAAGGACGAGCAGTCCGGTATTAAAACGAGTCGAGTACACCGATAAATCGGGTTTCAAGTATATTATGTTAGTCCCGGATGGTAGAGAGGATGAAGCGGCGAAAGGGATACTGCTGGGACCCCCCGATTTAGGATCGCTCAAGTTGCCTAAGCGCGTGCAAAAGGAGCTGAACAGGCAACTGTATGACCAGGGGATCATAACCTGGAAAGACGCGCGGCACAACCGGAGGGCGGTCGAGCTGGCCGTTAAAGCGGCCTTGAAATTCGATGTGGACACGATATTAAACCTATATAGGGAGGCTTGATAATGAGCGGAACCAATTACGAACCATTAAGATCCAAATATACCAGAATGTGGATCATACCCAACCGGGCCGGCCCGGAAAACCGGCCCCAGTACCAGGCGATAATGAGGGCGACCGAGTTCACCTGGCCCCAGGGCGATGTAGAGCTGATCAAGATCCCCGATCCGTCGGCCTATGGCAAATTCATAACGATCGGCAAGACAAAGGGAGAAACCGGATCGCCTACCATTAGCATCCAGGCGCGATACCGGAAAGAGCTGTCAGATCTGATGGACATGCTGCGTAATGGCTGCGATGCGGACCTGCAGCTACACATCGGGACCTGCAAGAACCCGCAGGATTTCAACAGCGGATTCGACAAGATCCTGGTGCTGGAGGCGGCTCAGATGACCGATTACAGGTTGTCAGATCTGGGTGCCCTGACGGCGGGCGACGACTCCCCGGTCAATGAGGAGATCCCGTTTGCCGGTGAGGACGCTTACGAGATCGTGCCGCTGGTGTTCTCCGAGGAGGCTGCCGATGAGGTAGTCCAGGAGATCGTCGGCATGGCGATCTGTGATTCCGTCGATTGTGGCGAATGCGCTGATCCCAGCAACGGCTGCGAAAAAGTGTTCGCCGTGACCAAGACCGCGGCCGGATCCCCGGGTCTGCCGGCAGAAGTTATTTTCAGCGGAGACGCCGGCGTGAACTGGGACGACACCCTGGTCGATACCCTGGCTGCCGACGAGGATCCGACGGACATGGCATGCGTGGGCAAGTACCTGGTGATCTGTTCCAGCGACAGCGGATCGATCCACTATGCACCGTTAGCCGACATCCTGGCCGGGACCGAGACCTGGACAGAGGTCGCAATAGCAGCCGATCTGAACGCCATATTCAGCGCCGGCCCAGGTTATACCTGGTGCTGTGCAGACAGCGGATACATCTATAAGATACCGGATGTAACGGTTGCTGCTTATGAGACTAACAGGCCGTCTATCCTGGATTACTACGCCATCCATGGCTATGATGCGGAGCACGTAGTCGCGGTAGGCGCATCCAATGCGGTGGCTGTAACCAGCGACGGTGTCGAGTGGACCGCGATTACCGGTCCTGCAGTAGGTGTGGACCTGCTATCCGTTTGGATGAAAAGCCCGACCGAGTGGTTTGTCGGCGATGACAACGGCGATCTGTGGTACACCCGGGACGGGGGCGCCACCTGGACGCAAAAGGAATTCCCCGGCGACGGCGCCGGCGATATCCTGGATATCGAGTTCGCCACTCCCACTGTGGGATATATGGCCTACAAGACAGCCACACCGGCCGGCAGGATCCTGCGGACAATCGACGGCGGCTATTCCTGGTACGTTATGCCCCAGGGCAACACCAGCATTCCCGCGAACGATCAGATCAATAAGCTCGCGGTGTGCCGGTATAATCCCAACGTGGTATATGGAGGAGGTCTGGCGGACGATGCCACTGATGGCATCATAGTCAAGGCGTCCAATTAAATATAAGGAGGGCCATCTTGGAGGTCGAGACCAGCACCGGTGTTGTATTCATCGCTAAGGGGATCCCGTTTGCATTGTTCGAGATGCTGCACAATAAACACCAGGCATCCCAGCCCAAGGTCCCGGTGATCCATAATGCTGACAAGGATCGGGACGAGGAGAACCCATTGGACCCGGATTATATCCAGGCCAAGCAAAGCTGGGAGCTGGCTTATTCCAGCAAGGTATTCGATGTTCTCTATAAAATGGGCCTGGATCTGGTAAGCGTCCCAAAGGGGATGCTCAGGCCGGAGGACGATTGGGGCGTTGCTTTCGATGAGCTCGATATCGGGTTCGAGATGCCCGAGAATCCAAAAGATCGATATCTTTCCTGGATCAAGCTCGTGGCAGCTCCCCTGGCAACTGATACAGCGAAACTCAGCCTGGCGGTCAGCCGCGAGAGCGGAGTACCCGAGGAGGATGTCCGTGCTATAACGGACATGTTTCGGGATAACGAGGCATGACTTCGCCATCGAGGACCATCCGCTGCGGCATAGCGTCAATACCGGTATTAAGTACAATTCTCTGATACCAGGATGCGTCCCCCTGTATGAGATATACGAGGCGATGCATTATGCACATTGCAACGATAAACAGTGGGCAGCTCTTGACTGGCAGCAGCGGGCTGCCCATGTCGCTCATTATCGGCTCCAGAAAATAGTCAATAATCACTGCGAGGACGCGATCGCAGACGAAATGAAGCGAGAGGCAAAGAAAGCAGAGCGAAAAGCTAAGGGGTAAAAGTTATGGCTGTATTTGGATTGCCCGAGGTCGGCGTTAAGCTGGTGGCCAAGGGCGTCGATAAGTTCAAAAGCCAGATGCGCGATGTTGAGCAGTCACAGAGCAAGCTGACACAGGGCATCATCAAAAATCATAAAAAGATCGGGCTGGCCATGGCCGGCATAGGGGCGGCGATCCTCGGGGTGGGCGCCCTGTCCATCAAGGCGGCATCGGATGTCGAGGAGATGACCTCCAAGTTCGATGTCGTTTTCGGCGAGATGTCGGATCAGGTCAAGGACTGGGCCGAGGTAACCGCCAAGGCCATGGGCCGGTCCCGGTTTGCCATGATGGGGATGGCCGCTACCATCCAGGATACATTCGTGCCGATGGGTTTTGCCAGGGACAAGGCTGCAGAGATGGCCAAGACACTGACAGAGCTCGCCATTGATGTCGGCAGTTTCAACAATAAACTGGATGAGGATGTGATCCGCGATTTTCAGAGCGCCCTGGTGGGGAACCATGAGACGGTCCGGAAATACGGCATAGTCATCACCGAGGCCCGGCTGCAGCAGGAGATCTTGAACCAGGGATGGGTCGAAAATAAAGAGGATATTACTGCAGCAATGCAAGTCCAAGCTCGGATGAACTTGATCCTCGCCGGGACCACGGATGCCCAGGGCGACGCGATCAGGACAGCCGACAGCTTTGCCAATCGTACCAAGGCGCTCAATGCCCAGATGACCGAGCTCAAGGTTCTGATCGGCCAGGGCTTGCTGCCGATCATAACTCCGTTTATCGAAAAACTGACCGCGGTCGTCACCAAGATCACCGAGTGGATGCAGCGCAATCCGGAGCTGGCCAACACCCTGATGGGAATCGCGTTTGCAGTCGGTGCTATCCTGGTGCCTCTAGGGATCCTGATCACCATGTCTAAGACCGCCCTGGTGGGGATCATCGCCTTGGGCAAAGGATTTATCACCATGGCCGCCCAAGCCGTGACCGCTGCCGGAGCTCTCATCGTCAAGGCTGTGGGCCAGTTGTGGGCATGGGCCTCAGCTGTGCCGTTTGCCGGCATAGGCATAGGTCTGGCGGGAGCTGCGGCTATCACGGCCAGCATCTTTGCCATCAAGGCCAAGATGTCCGGCCTAGCTTACGGCGGTGAAACGGTGACCCCGGGCCGGGTCATGGTAGGCGAGCGCGGACCGGAGATCCTGTCGCTGCCGGCCGGTGCCCAGGTGCAGCCGATATCAAATAATAATACTTTCAATGTGACTGAGAATTATGCCAGGCCCGAGGAGCCGCAGAGCTCAGCGATGACACTCTATGCATTGAGAGCTTACGTGAGGACATAATGGGGAGCGTTACGAAACCACCTGTAGAAAAACTGATCATCATCACCCCGGATGGCGAGGAGTATGACCTGACCACTGAGTCTGAGCTGGGCCGGTGGGTGCTGGATCCTATCGGCTGGGGCCTGCCCCCGATCGAGTATTTCTCCCAAAAAGGCCCATTTCAGCACGGAGTGAGCGTCCGTGATTACCGTCTGCAGTCCAGGTCCGTGCAGTTCGTTTTGCGCGTCCAGGGGTGCTCCAGGGATGAATATTGGGCAAAAAGATCCGCGCTCCTGGATGCTATACGGCCCAATCGATCCGTGGTGTCCCTGAGCGGCCAGTGGATCGCCAGGTCCCAGTCATTGTACCAGGAATGGTTGAGCTCCAAGCTGACAGGACTCGTTGAATTTAATGGTAAGTTATACGGCTACGCCAGCGGCATCGGCGATTATGCTGTCATCTGGAATCAATCCGATAGCGTATCTAATGTAGCACTAGCCCTTGAGGGGATGCATTGCAGCATTGTTTACGATGATGGCGCCGGCGAGGATCTCT
>Ga0180431_10001500_pt1 | contig 32661 bp, 24 predicted proteins | sample SS_ome_11_FD_132459 | JGI IMG/M metagenome (GOLD analysis project Ga0180431, IMG submission 132459) | Hypersaline lake sediment archaeal communities from the Salton Sea, California, USA - SS_1_MS_1 metaG | ecosystem: Environmental > Aquatic > Non-marine Saline and Alkaline > Hypersaline >... | reverse complement strand
TAGATTCGACAAGCTCACTACAGTGTAGATTCGACAAGCTCACTACAGTGTAGATTCGACAAGCTCACTACAGTGTAGATTCGACAAGCTCACTACAGTGTAGATTCGACAAGCTCACTACAGGATTGAAGAGGTCAGGCATTGTTAGCATCGGCCCTTCGGCGCCACACAGGACAGCGCAGCTAATTTTTTTTGGTCTGAAAATTTTTTTGCAAAAAAGGCTTGAGGGGCAGTAGAGATGTGATATAATTAGAGAAGTAACAATGAGAGCGAGAAGTGTTTTATGAGCTAATTTTCAGGGCTGGGCCTTTCCCTCCCTCTTCCTCCGCATCCCAGCCCTGTTTTTTTATGCGCTGATGGGCCGGTTTCGAAAGGAATGCTGTAATACCAATCATAAAAAGTATTTGCGCCATGTGAGATAAGCTTTTCCGAGATGGATAATTGGTTGAGCGACCCCGCCGTAAAACGGCGGGCTAAATATTAAAAAGACATTTGAGCACAATTAATCTTAACAAGCGCAAGAACTTATTATGTTTGGTATAATTGGTTTCTTCGACCCTTCGACTTCACTACCTTCGACAAGCTCAGGACAGGACGTTTTGCTCAGGGCGGGCTAATCTCAGGACGGGTATTGATTATTTTTGGGAATTGGTTATTATGCCGGCAAATGAAGAAAATTTTGTGCATTTTATCTACAGCGGTTCTTTTTATAATTTCAGGGTGCGGCGTTTCGCCATCAGGGGACGATTCAAATGAGATGGTGCTGCAGTATAGTCTCGGCGTTAAGCTAACAGGTTTTGACCCGGCTGATGTGCGTGACGTCTATTCGTTGATAGTGAGCAGCCAAATTTTTGAGAGTCTGTATCAGTATCACTATCTTAAGCGGCCATACGCATTGGAGCCGCTGCTGGCGGAAGAGAGGCCGCAAATCAGTGACGATAAGCTCACCTATACCATAAAAATCAAGAGTGGGGTTTTCTTTCAGGATGATGCGTGCTTTGAGGGGGGTGAGGGCAGGGAATTGAAAGCGGAGGATTTCATTTACTCAATCAAGAGGGTAGCCAACATCAAAAACTTGAGTCAAAACTGGTCACTTTTTGACGGCAGGATTGTCGGTCTTGATGAGTTTCGCGAATATACGAAAGGTTGTAAAAGCAGGTCGGATGTCGATTATTCCCGCCAAGTAGAAGGATTGCAGTCCCCGGAGGATTATACGCTTGTTATCAAGTTGAAAAGGCCGTGGCCGCAATTTGTCGTGGCGGTGCTTGCGGACAGGGTGACAGCGCCGGTGGCCAAAGAGGCGGTCGATTACTACGGCAGGGACATTATAAGCCATCCTGTGGGTACTGGGCCTTTTAAGCTTAAGCATTGGCGTCGTGGCAGTTACATAGAACTTGTTCGCAATGAGACTTTTCGTGGTGAGGCGTATCCGAGCGAAGGCCAGATTGGTGACGCTGAGTCGGGGTACCTTGACGATGCGGGCAAAGCGATGCCTTTTGCCGACAGGATAGTCTGGACGATAATCGAAGAATCTCAGCCGAGATGGTTTTTATTTCTGCAGGGGAAAATCGATGCTATGTCGATACCGAAAGATAACTGGGGTGAGGCGATAACGGCTGAAAGAGAATTGACGCCGAAGATGAAACAGCTCGAGATACATTTGAAGACGTTCTGCGACCCTTCGACGTTCTGGGTTGGTTTTAATATGGCCGATGAGGTTCTGGGAGGGAACAAGCCGCTTCGTCGAGCGATAAGCTATGCTATAGACCGTGAGAAGTTTATCGAGCTGTTTACTAATAATCGAGATGAAGTGGCACATGGGTTCATCCCTGCGCTGATGGATTCTTACGACCCGAATATAAAAGAAAAAGGGTATGGCTGTTATGATGCTGAAAAGAGCAGAGGTCTTTTGAGAGAGGCGGAGAAGATTTACGGTGGCGAACTACCAGTTCTGAAAATAGCTATGCCGGGCACAGGTATGTTTGCTCGTCAATACGGTCAGTTTCTCGACCATCATTTGAGGGCTGTCGGTCTTGAGGTGGAGATTGAATATATGGACTGGCCTACTTATCAGGAGAAAGTGAACACGGCAAGTGTGCAGATGTTCTGCTCGGGTGTGGTGGCGAGCATACCCGATGCGGAGGATTTTCTTGGGATGTTCTACAGCAAGAACCGCTTCGGCGGGTCGAACAAATTTAACTATTCAAATCCGGAATTTGACAGGTTGTATAAAAAGGCGTCGGTGATGTTCGGTGGTTCGGAACGGCGGCGGCTTTATCGGGAGATGGAGCTTATAGTTCTGGAAGATTGTTGCGCGGCTTTTTTGAATCATCGCGTTGCGTATGCGCTGCATCACGACTGGTATAAGAATTACAAGCCACATGTTTTCGCATACGGGATTGGTAAGTATCGCAGAATAGATATGAAGAAGCGGGCGGGATATAGGGGGCTGTTAAAAAAAGTCAGATGACGACGTACATAATAAGACGGCTGTTGTATATGATACCAATTGTACTTGGTGTACTGCTGCTGACGTTTATATTGTTCAGTGTTGTGGGGGGCGATATATCGGCGGAGTTGGCAGGTAAGAATGCTTCGGCTGAGACGATTAAAGAGATTCGCGAGGAATACGGTCTTAATAAGCCGTTGTTTTTATCGCGGGACAGTCAGCTTGTAAACCATTTTAAGAATGCTTTGACATTTAATTTTGGGCGGGCGAGGGACCTGGAGCCGGTAATGGATAAGATAAGGCGCGGGATTGGGCCTTCTCTTGCACTGACGGTGCCGATGTTTTTCGGTGTGGTGATAATTTCGGTCAGTCTGTCGCTGATAATAGCTTTTGTGCGTGGTTCGAGGTGGGACATTGCAGCGGTAGTTATTTGCGTGGCTGGGATGAGTATTCCTTATTTGAGTTTTATTCTTTTCGGTCAGTATTTTTTTGCATACAAGTTGGGGCTTTTCCCCGTGTTCTTTTCGCCGGATTTATCGACGGCTCAATATGTAGCCCTGCCGGTTCTAATCGGTATAGTGACGGGATTGGGGGCCAATGTAAGATTTTATCGAACGGTTATGCTCGAGGAGATGCGCAGCGATTATGTGCGGACGGCTTTTGCGAAGGGGCTTAGCAAAAGGCGCATCCTGTTCAAGCACGTTTTGAAAAATGCGATGATACCGATTATTACGCGGGTGGTTCTGGCGATACCGTTTTTGTTTCTGGGGTCTTTGCTTCTGGAAAGATTTTTCGGGATACCTGGGCTGGGGTATCTGATGATAGAGGCGATAGGTTCTCGGGATTATTTCGTTATAAATGCGATGACTTACATTAGTGCGATGCTTTTTGTGGTGTTTAATGTGATAACAGATATTTGCTATGCCTTTGTTGATCCGAGGGTTTCCTTTGAGTGAAGATAAAGAAATAACAAGAGCAACTGAACAAAAGGGCAGGAGTCTTCGGGTGGACGGTGTGGGGAGGCTTTGGAGGCGCAAGGGGGCGATGTTGTGTCTGGTTGTAATAGCATTGTATTTTCTACTGGGGGGATTTGTATATTTAGCTGAAATGTTCGATTGGCAGGTTGGTCCGATGCGGTGGGCGGAGGAGGTGGGGCAACGGTATGAGTCGCCGAGTTTTAAGAACTTGTTCGGCACGGATATATTCGGCCGATGTGTTTTGCGAAAGACGCTGTACGGTACAAAGATATCGATAACGGTTGCTTTGTGTGCTTCGATTATCAGTATTGCTATTGGAGTGCCTTTGGGGGCTGCGGCCGGCTATTTCCGGGGGTTCGTCGATGAGATAGTGGTCTGGATTTATTCGACGTTAAGTTCGATTCCGTATATTCTGCTGATACTGGCTTTTGCCGTTGTGCTGCGCGACAAGAGTGTTTTTGGTTATCATCTTAGGGGGATTACGGCGGTTTATTTAGCGATAGGGCTTACGAGCTGGGTGGGGATTTGCCGGCTGATTCGCGGTGAGGTAATCAAACATAAAGAGAGAGAATATGTTCTGGCGGCAAAGAGCTACGGCTGTGGAGGAGGGCGGATTATATTCAGGCATTTGATACCAAACGTTTTTCATCTTGTTATTATTGATTTTTCGCTTCGGTTTGTTAGCTTTATCCATGCGGAGGTGATATTGAGTTTTTTGGGTTTGGGCGAGTCAAATTGTCCGAGCTGGGGAGTGATGATAGATGATGCAAGAGTGGAGCTGTCGCGCGGGGTGTGGTGGCAAATGGCGGCGGCGACAGCGGCGATATTCTTTATTTCTCTGGCATTGAATATTTTTGGCGATGCTTTAAGGGATTCTCTCGACCCTAAGCTGAGGGTTCAGTAAGAATGGATGATAACGGGACATTATTGTCGGTTGAAAATCTTTCGACACATTTTTATATTGAAGAAGGTGTTGCAAAAGCGGTGCAGGATGTGAGCTTTTCGATAAAAAGAGGCGGGACATTCGCATTAGTGGGTGAGAGCGGGTGCGGCAAGAGTGTTACGGCACTTTCGATTATGGGATTGGTTCCGGAGCCGCAGGGGACAATAGTCGGGGGGCAGATAATGTTAGGTGGACGGTCTCTGCTGGAATTGAGTGAGAAACAGATGCGAAGTGTTCGCGGCAACAGGATTGCTATGATTTTTCAGGAGCCGATGACAAGTCTTAATCCTGTTTATACGGTGGGTAATCAGATTGTCGAGGCCATCAGACTTCATCAGCACAAAAGTTCAAGAGCGGCGTGGGCGGATGCGGTAGAAATGCTGAAGAAGGTTGGTATTTCCGAGCCGGAGCGGCGAGTTCGTGAATATCCGCACCAGATGTCCGGTGGTATGCGGCAGCGTGTTATGATAGCAATGGCGGCGAGCTGCAGGCCTGAACTGCTGATAGCCGATGAGCCGACAACCGCTCTGGATGTTACGATTCAGGCGCAGATACTGGATTTGCTGAGTGAGCTGCAGGGGCAAAGCGGGATGAGTATTCTGCTGATTACGCACGATTTGGGAGTTGTGGCTGAAAGAGCAGATGGTGTTGCGGTGATGTACGCATCGCGGATAGTGGAAGTGGCGGATTGCGTGTCGCTTTTCTCAGAGCCGCTACATCCTTATACACGGGGGCTGTTGAGGTCTCTGCCGCGATTAGGTTTTTCCCAAAAACGATTGCAGACGATAAATGGTGATGTTCCTGAGCCATTACATTTTCCGTCTGGGTGTAAATTTCATCCTCGCTGCGAGTTGGGCCGGGATGACGAGAGGTGTCAGAGTGTTGAGCCGAAACTGAGAGAGGTTCGGGATGGACGGTGTGTTGCGTGCTGGTATGCGCCCGGCTACGAAACCGCAGAAGAACATAAGGAGTATGAATCAAAAAATGGTAAGCATAAGCAACTTAATGGTGGGGTATGACCCCACCCTACAAGACTTCAAAGGCGCGTAAATGGGAAATTATAAAGTAAAAATTCCGACCGAAGCCGGGGAAGTTGAAACACTTGCTGACATCCTGCCTGAGAATGGAGCTCCCTTGAGGGTTCTTTTTATCGCCAAAACACCCGCTCCTGTTAGCGTGGCGGCAGGCCATTATTTTCAGGGGAGACAAGGGAAAGCATTCTGGAACAAGCTTGCTGAATACAGCATCCTGAAGGTACCGGAGGGTGAATTTGAAGATGACCATTTATTAGAGAATGAGTATGGCATTACTGATGTCGTTAAAGTACCAAGGGCGTATGGTAATGAGCCGTGTGATAAAGAATATCGTTCTGGGTCAGAACATATTATGAACTTAATAAAGACTCACAGCCCAAAGGTCTTGTTTTTTGTTTACAAGAGGGTGTTATATCAGATATTAGAATTGGGGTTCGACATAAAAGAAAAATCATCTTACGGTTTTAACCCCCACCTTGAATCGGAATTTGGGGCAAAAGTGTTTGTATTTCCAATGCCAGGGACCCCCCTGCCGAAAAGAAACAGCACGTCAATTCATGGTAGAATTACAATTGTTCCTGGAAGGATAGAGGGCTGTAGGGTGGGGTATGACCCCCCCCCCAGCAAGTTGGGATTATAGAAGATGCCGAATTACCGGCGTGCAAATTTCCAAGGCGGATATTACTTCTTTACCGTCGTGCCATTTCGACGCAGAAAGATTCTGTTCAGCGACCTGTCCCGCGCCTGTCTGCGTTCTTCGTTCGAAGTTGTGATGGAAAAACGGCCCTTTGGCAATGTGGCGATATGTCTTTTGCCCGACCATTTACACTGTGTTTGGAAGCTGTCCGATGGCGATTCGGATTTTTCAACTCGATGGAATTCGGTCAAGCCGCTCTTTACAAAAAGGTATCTAACCTCTGTAGGGCAGAAAGGGCAAAGAAATATCTCAAGAATGCGCACAGGTGAAGGGGCCGTTTGGCAGAGACGATTCTGGGAACACCAAATCAGAGACGAAAGTGATTTGAACAGGCATATAGACTATATACATTATAATCCGGTCAAGCATGGGTTAGTCCACGATATAGAAGATTGGCAATGGTCGACGTATCATAAATTTGTCAGGAACGGCTTTTACCGTGGTATTACACAAGAGAATATTCGCGAGTCTTCAGGAGGTGTTTGTTCAGCGGGTGAATAGAGAATATGTTGGGGTAGAGACCCCGCCCTACAAAGAGAGACAGGTGGGGTGAAGACCCTCCCCCTACAAAAGAGGATACGATGAACGATAATGGTGTGTTTCTTGATGTTGAGGACCTGAAGACCTACTTTCCGGTCAAGAGGGGTCTTTTGCGTCGCACGGTTGGTTATGTCAAAGCAGTTGACGGTGTAAGTTTTGGTATTGGAAGAGGGCAGACATTGGGGCTGGTTGGCGAGAGCGGGTGCGGTAAGACAACGGTTGCCCGGAGTTTGATTAGATTAGTGCCGGCAACGGCAGGGCGGGTGAAGTTTGATGGGATTGACGTTTTGTCGGCTGATAAGAACCAATTGCGTCAGGTTCGCAGGCAGATTAGCCTGGTTTTTCAGGATCCGTTCGGCTCGTTAAATCCGAGGATGACGGTTGGTGATATTATTGGCGAGCCATTGAAGATTGAAAGAGGAATGGCCGGCAGTGAGTTGGTAGAACGAGTTGAGGAATTGCTTTTGAAAGTTGGTCTGTCAGCCGGTCATATAAACCGGTATCCGCATGAGTTTTCGGGGGGGCAGCGTCAGCGAATAGGGGTAGCCAGGGCTCTGGCTCTGGAGCCGAAATTGGTTATATGTGATGAGCCGGTAAGCGCTCTTGATGTATCAATTCAATCACAGATTTTGAATTTGCTAAAGGATTTACAGGATGAATTGAGCCTGGCGTATCTGTTTATCGCACATGATTTGGCAGTTGTGGAGTTTTTCTGCGATGTTGTGGCGGTTATGTATATGGGCAAAATAGTAGAGCAGGCAAGGGCCGAGGAGTTGTATCGCAATCCTCTGCATCCTTATACTTGTGCGCTGCTGAGAGCGATACCGCAGGTTGAGGCGGTGGGGTCTGGTAAACGCGTTGTGCGAGCGGTGAATGAAGAACCGTCGAATGGTTATGGTAGTGCGACTGGTTCTGGTGAGGTGCCAAGTATTTTCAGTGCGCCGGTCGGCTGTGCATTTGGTTCGAGATGCCCTCTGGCTGAGGGTGATTGTCTAAAGCGAAAGCCGATATTGGCCGAAAAACGTAGATACCGGGGGCATTTTGTGGCCTGTTGGAAATGCCGAGAAAAAAATGATTATCGATAATTGATTATTGATAAATATTCGAAAATAAGCAACAATAGCTAAGGACAGGCGAGAACCGAACCGGGGCTGTAGAATTTGTAAGAATTAGGTTGAATTCTGTTTTTTGTCAGGGCTGTGCGGCGAAGGATATGGACGAAAAGGTCGGCGTTAAGATAACCAGTGAAAAAGATATATCGGTTATTGCTTTCAAGGCTGCCTCGATAAGCTATGCTGAAGAGATAGCAGGGGTTGCCAAAGAGATAGAAGAATTTATAGAACAAAATCGACCGAAGAGAGTTATATTTGATTTTTGGGGAGTGAAGTTTTTCTCCTCCCAGGTTTTGGGTCTGCTGCTTAATATTCGGGATAAAGTTCAAAAATATGACGGCGAAGTGGTTATCAGCGGGATAAATCCACAACTGCACAGGGTTTTTAAGATAACCAGTCTTGAGAAGGTTTTCAGATTTTTCCCAGATAAGGAAAGTGCCATCAAAGGGGTAAAGACAAATTAAGTTACCTTTGATTAGGGAGGCCGATGTATGTATATTGCGGAACAATTTTCGATTTTTATGGTTAATAAGCCGGGGGTTTTGGCTCAGGTGCTGGGAGATTTTGCGCGAGCAAAGATTAACATCATAGCGATAACAATGATGGATTCTGTTGAACACGGTGTTATGAGGGTGATTTTTGCGGCGCCGAAGAAAGCGAGAGAAGTATTAACAAAGCTCAATATGCCGTATAACAAGACAGAGGTTTTGTGCGTGGACCTTACCAATAAGGCGGGTGCTCTTGCGACGGTGGTGGAGAGATTAGCTACAAACCATATAAATATTTCGTATGCGTATTGCACGGCGGGAGCGAAGGGCGGCCGAACAACCGGCGTTTTGAAAGTCGCTGACGTGAAAAAAGCTGTGAAGGTTCTGCAGCAAAATCAAAAAAAGCACAGCAAGTCACAACCAGTTGTCAGACGTTCGCAGTCTTCGAGAAAATAGCTGTAAAGTGCGATTGGTTGATTGATTTTATAAAAAAAAATTGCATAAGGGTTTGTGCGCTGGTATATTTTTTTTGATTGAGATTGTGGGGCCGTAGCTCAATTGGTTAGAGCATCGGACTGTCGATCCGAAGGTTGAGGGTTCGAGTCCCTTCGGCCTCGTTAGTTAAGTATAGGGCTGATAAGGCCTTACGGGAAATGTTAAAGTTCTTAATACACGTGCCGCGCCTCGAACTTGTCGTGCCGGCGCGGAAGCGGATGGTTACGGTTCCGGGGTTCGACAGTGTGGTAACGTCCCCTATGGTAGGACTGTTCACACTTTCTCAACACTTGTCCCAAAGTCGAGCAACTCATACGCAGGACTCGGATGATACCAGCTTGTGAAGAAGTTATGTTGTTGTAAATAAGCGTACAGGCGAGGGTAGTGACGTAGCCTATGATTTCTGGTATTGTAACTGCTGCTTTGCTGCGGGACGATATAGAAACAAAATGGTCTGCAAGTGTATTTCTGCAGGCCATTGATTGTTAAATTTTTTGAGTTCTGATTTTATCGAGCTTACCAGGCCAGGCCGAATTCGGCAAAATCCAGGAAGTCAACAATGCCGTCGCTGTTAAAGTCTCCTTCGATATTCGGGTCGGTCTTGAGCCAATTTTCATACATTACTGCAATATCACCCCAGCCAATAAAGCCGTCATTGTCAAGGTCATAGACTTTGATGTCTTTGCCTTGGTAGTTCTGAGCCGGCCGGTCATCTGTTACGTTGCTGTATGTTTCTTTGGACGGGCCGAATATGTATTGAGCTTTAGTTGGTGTAACGGTGCCTGACCAGTGATAAGGCACTAACAGTTCGTAGTAGCCGTCATTTTCAGTTGTACCGGGCTCTGCGCCGCTGTCCGGTGATACCAGCACCTCTTCGATTGGTGCCTCATTGGGCTCCAGAATATAACCGGAGATGGAGCGAGTGGTGGGTGCAAACGCCGCTACTGAATGGGCTATTGCAGAGTTGATGCCGTTAAAGCTCCATCTCATTGTGGTTGCCCCTGCCGTTGCTGTTTGTTTTGTACTGCCTGCTCCTGTACTATCATCGCTACTAACGTCAAACCACTCTGTTTGATTGCCGTTTTCGCCGACAGTGAACGAACCCGAGTTGCTGCAGCCAGCTACATCAACCACCCATGCGCCGTAGGTCTGTGTGGTGATGTCGGTGGAGATTGTGTTTGCATCCTGGCTCGAGTTAGCGGCGACTGCTTCCGCAGGCTGTTGCTCTGTGTTCTTTAGCGTAATGGCGCCGGCACATCTTTTCCTAACATTGCCGCAATAGGTAACTTCAAGCATATGAAAACCGGATGAAGGCAGGTTGCTCTCAGGCAGGTAATATAATTCTGTCTTCAAATACGTCTCAGCAGAATACACTAATTGACTCGTTCCCTCTACCGGCTTCATACCGACATCATCGTATGTGACACTACTTATTACCAGGTCATTCTCACTGTCATCTTCCCCGGCGATTCCCACTACCAGCATGCGCTTGTCTCCAGTGCCGACGGGGTGCGGCCAGCTTAGTGTCGTAGCGCTGTTGCTGCCGGCAGACTCACTGACCGCAGGTTCTATATCCTGCATAGCCTGGGAGAAGCGCGAGCCGAGCGTTATCGTTCCCGCAGAATCGTAGTGCATACCGTCAGCCAGTATCCCCAAATCGTCGGTGCTAACCAGTGCTGTGCCGGGCACATTTTGACTCACATTAAATTGCGCCTGCCGCACGATATCCCCCCATGTCCAGACAGGTTCGTCTGAAATTTTCCCGAGCACAAACGGCATGTCAGAGACGCCAAGGTCGCAGCGAACGCTTTGAATAAAGTCGGTCAGGTTTTGTTCGTAAGCCTCGGCGTGACTCAAAGTAGAATGGGGCGGATAGGCATCGGATTCGCCCTGCATCCAGAACATTCCGACTATTTTGGGGTTACTGATTGAGAGCAGCGCATCATTCACGGCGTTCATAAAGTTGACGTATTGGGGCCCTTCTGTTGGCCGCCAGTTGTTCCAAAGACTGGTACCACCTACGGCATATTTAATCAGCACGATGTTCTCGCCGGGCTGTGCATCGGCCAGGTCATGGCCTAAGGTGATTTCCGGCCCAAATTTGCTGCTGTTTCCGCCGAGTCCCGGCTGAAGGTCGCCCCAGGTGCCTTGCCAGTAAGTTTGAATATCGTAGCGTGGTTGTTGCAATTCCGGCGGCAGGTTGTCACTGTCGCTCCAGCCAACCATATTTGATTGGCCTGCGAGCAGATACACTTTTGTTTGGGCTTGAGCAAATGCGGCGCAAATCATCAACACCGCACTAAATACAACGAGAGAATTCAATTTTTTATACGTAAACATGCCTTCTTTGCTCCACAAGGAGCACAACAGCTCACGAATAAATAACTTCACAATAAGCGAAATCCACACATTGTGATAATACACAACCGATGAGTTTTCTTATCCCCTGATATATATGAAGACTTTAGTAGTTTTTTGGGCTAATCGATGGACACAGCCAGATTAAACGCTTTAAAAAGCACACTGCCCAAAAAGTGAGTTTTCTCATCCCCCAAGGCCGGAATATTTTCTTGCCTCTACTAACCAAAGGGTACTATAGCACACCGGACGGCCATATGCAAGCATAAAATTGCAGTTTTTTAAAAAAAAGCGGAATTTTTTACGGTATAGCAAGGCCGGAGGTTACTTTTTGATAACCTATTGTGTATCAAGTGATTATACGCAGGATTGTCGGCTGTTTTCTGTTATTTCCGGCAATCTCTGCTGCCAGTTTAGATATTTTTCTAACAGTAGCCAGACGCCGCCGGCTATTCGCCTAAGGCGTTAGTGAACTGGCTGTAGGCAATGACTGAGAGAAACTATGTGTAAAAATGGAACGACTGTCAGTTGCATAACGCATTCAATTTGATATTATGGGGCATTGAGTAATACCATACCATTGCCGATGCTCTATGCTTTGGGCCAGGAGAAGCGGCTGCTTTTGCCTGTGGTATATTATGCAAAAAGACAGGGACTTATCGTTTGATGCATTTCGGGGAGTTGCGATAATTGCTGTTGTTGTAATTCACGCGAGCGGCGCCGGCTTTTCGTTCAGATATTCCCCGACGGGCAGGTGGAATTTCATTTTTATTGCTTCCTATCTGCAATTATTACTTTTTGCTGTTCCTGTACTGATTTTTATGGCTGGGTATTGGTCGTCGAAAAGTCCGATTAAATCGCTGCAGGACTATAAAGTTTTTCTGGCAAGGAAACTTCCACGGATTCTTATTCCGTACTTATTCTGGTCCTTTATTTTGCTTGGCTATGTTGCTGTCAGGACGCAGGATGTAAATGTACGCTGGATAATATTTAAACTTCTGACAGGTGGAGCGTGCTTTCCTTATTACTTTATCATAGTGATTGCTCAACTTTATGTAATAACTCCGCTTTTGAAGTATATTAATCGTAGGCCTTACGGACTGATATTGGTTCTTATCTTAAATGCAATATACCTGTTAGCTCTGTATCTTTCGAGGGTATACAACATCATTTGGCATTTACCTGCTTACCTGCCTTTTTGTTCCTGGATACTCTTTTATGAAATTGGTTTGTTGGTAGGCAGTTCCGACAATAAGATATTTGCCGCAAAAAAAACGCGTCCTTTTATTTTGCCTGCCATATTGGTTTGCCTGCTGATTTCGGAACTGGAGGGTATGATACTGTTATCAAAATACAATAATCTGTCTTTTGCGATTTCTCCGGTAAAGTATTCTTCGTTTTTGTATTCTGTATGTATCATTGTAGGTTTTCTTTTCATAAGGAACCGTTTAAGGTGTTGGCCGAAATTCCTGGTTGCTGTTGGTAATTACTCCTTTGGAATATACCTGATACACATACTTGTTCTTAATAAGGTTGTTGGCATCATCCAGGAAATCGATGTGATTTATTCATTTCAGCCATTATATCAGTTTATTGTTGTTTCGATGACCGTATCAATATGTTTCGCTCTGGTTGATGTTATTCGAAAGTTGCTTCCGGAGTCTTTCAGCCGTAGGTTCCTCGGCTTTTGATGTCGCAACGGTTGTAGCGACGATTGGCCGGGAAGACGCAGACATTGGGCGCGATATTGATAGTCGCAGATGAAACAAAAGCCGGTATCGTAAAAAAGACGGCCTGCAGAAAGCTCTGCAGGCCGTTAATTGTCAGCCCTTTTAGTTTTTTGTTTTTTATTGAACCTACCACGCCATGCCCAATTCGGCCAAATCCTTGAAGTTCACAATTCCGTCTCCGTTGATGTCTCCCGGACTTACATCAAGCCAGTACTGACTCATTACCTTGACGTCACCCCAGCCGATAAAGCCGTCGCTGTCAAGGTCGGTTGCCGGCGGCCAGCCGAGAAGCGCTGCTGTGGTAACTTCAAAGTTGTCAAGATAAGCATCACCCGCGCCGAGAGCAGCACCTGCCGAACCGCCTCCAATAGCCACGTTAGCCGATTGACCTTGCAGCGGGTCGGGTGCGGTTTGCCAGACGTAAGCGTTTGCGTCTCCATATCCGGTGTGGCTTAAGTACACGCTGTTCGAGTCAGCTTCATACGATATGTACAGTGTTCCATCATTTGAATCCCTTACTTCTTGTTCAAATACCGTATTGCCGTCAACAATGCTTTCGTAGTAGAAGTACGATTCGTTGCTGTTTGAACCGGCTGATATGGAGAAATAACAGTCCCCATTTTCAACAGCTATTCCAACCCAGCTATCCTGGTTGCTGAAGCTGCCGTAGTGGTAATCGACTTCCATTGCAAAGTCTTCATTGGCATCAAAACTCCAGCCATTGGCTATATAATCTGCGGCGAATAAGGTGCCGGGCATGATTTCTGTTCCATTTGCATTGTTGTATAAGACTTCAATTTCCTTGGCCGTTAGCGCTTTGTTGAATACCATTGCATTGTCCATTTCGCCGCCGAAGTAATAACCATTTTCAAACCTTCCGATGTAGGTTGTTGTGCTGGCCAACTGAGTTGGAACATTGTTCGCTTCGTCCACCTCAATGCCATTCTTATATAAAACCATTTTCCCGGATTCTACATTGGGGTCAAAGGTAACTGCAACGAAATACCAGGTGTCAACTGCCAACGGTGTGCTGTCCTGAACCAGAAGCCAGCTGCCGTTATGTCCGGCTGCGAGCCTGAATGAAATGTCCTTTGGAGCAAAGAATGCGTGAGAGAAGGTGTCTGCAGAAATTATATTGTTAACAAATTGTCCTGTTGCCCTTTTAACCCATGCGGCCTTTGTATATGCTCCGATGCCTATGACCTCTCCAACGTCAATATAATCGCTGCTGCCGTTGAAAGTTAAAGCGCCGTTCAAGTACGGCGGATTGCCGCTATCAGTATGTAAAGTTGAAGTAATCTTCTGGGCCGTTCCATGATTATCATTTCCGGAACTGTCATCTACCTGAGTCTGGTCGTCATTATCGTTCATTTTCCAGTGGCCAATCCAGGAAGGGTCATAATCCGGGGCAGTTGTATTGCCGATGCCGTTTACGTCCGGATTAATGCCACTGTCCCAAAAACACTTAGTGTAAGAGCCGTCGGCATTGTAGCCGACCAGCCCACCGAGGTATGTGGTTTTTGAGAGGCTTGCTGCTGCATAAGAGTTAAAGATACCGCCCAAAAAATTGTATCCCACCAGCCCGCCGGTGTAAGCATTTCCATCCACAATGCCGGTTGCATAGCAGTTGCGAATTGTGGCATTGCTTTGTTCGCCTACCAGCCCGCCGGTTAATTCATTTCCGTCAACGCTTCCTACGGCGTAGCAGCTTTCGATAGTGCCATTAATCCGATTACTTCCCACGAGCCCACCGGTATGACTATTTCCATTAACATTTCCTATCACACAGCATTTTGCAATTGAGCTGTTAATATTTGCACCCACCAGTCCTCCGACTTCGTAATCTCCTGAAACGCTACTGCCGGCGGCATAGCAATTAGTAATTGTTCCAAAATATATTCGTCCGACCAGCGAACCTACACTGTCGCCTATTCCGGCATTGACCTTCGGGTTGATTAAAGTCAGGTCTTTAATAACTGCATTTGGGCCGGAAACATACCCAAAAAGCCCTGTCCAATTTGTTTCTGTGGTAATGTAGGTGAAATTGGAGATAGCAAAACCATTGCCATCAAAGACACCGGTGAATGGATTATTGTGACTTTGATTTATAAAGTACCCGATTATATTGAACTGTGTTGCGGTAAACTGGGCGAGGTTGACGTCGTTTACCATAACGAAGTGTTTGTTCCAGTCTTCCTGGTGCAGGCCGATTCCGTTCATATCATTTGCATCGAAGATTCTATAGGGGTTGTTTGGTTGGCCGGTGCCGCCGGAATATTTGGCGAGGCAAGTACCGGTCGTAAAGCTAAATAATATTGCGAAGCTTAAAAGAAATAATTTTTTCACCACCTTTTCCTCCGGCCTTTAAAGACAATAATCCGTCAAGGGTAACTCAGAGGGAGTCTTTTCCGCAGGTATTATTACATTAAAATGATTATAACACAAGTAATAGAATTTGCAAGACTTTTTTTGGATTTTGTCTGCCAAATTGGCATAATGGTCGGGGCCGGCCTATTGTAATTGTTTATTATTCAGGTAGTTAGGGATTTTGGTTGTTTGGGCACGGCTTTTGCATTATATTTTAATAGAGAAGCAAATTGACGTTGGGGTTTTAGATAATGAGGTTTGATAAGTTTACTCTTAAGGCACAGGAGGCGTTGGCGACGGCGCAGCAGATTGCGATGGCAAAATCGCATACAGTACTTTCGCCACTGCATTTGTTGAGCGCTATTTGCAGCGATGACGATGGTGTAGTAGTTATGATTTTGAAGAAGATTGGAGCAGATGTTTCGCAGGTTAGGGGTATGGTTGAGAGTGAACTCGGCCGGCTTCCGCAGGGCGAAGGCGGGACAGTTCAGATTTTGCCTGAGCCGGCCCTTAACAATATTGTGCTTGACGCTCAGAACCGTGCCGATGCGATGGGGGACGAATATCTCAGTGTGGAACATTTGTTTATCTCTCTGGCTTCGGTAGAGAGTGATGCAGGAGAGATATTGCGGCTTAACTCGGTTGGGCCGGAACAGATTAAGAGTGCATTGAAGGAGGTTCGCGGCGGCGAGAAAATCACCGATGCGAATCCGGAAGACAAATACAGGGCCTTAGAGCGTTACGGTATTGACCTTCTGGAGATGGCGCGGCAGGGCAAGCTGGACCCTGTGATTGGCAGGGACGAGGAGATACGGCGTTGTATGCAGGTGCTCAATCGTCGGACGAAAAATAATCCTGTTTTAATCGGCGAGCCGGGCGTCGGCAAGACAGCGATAGCCGAAGGGCTTGCGCAGCGGATAGTTGCAGGAGATGTGCCGGCAGGGTTGAAGAATAAAAGAATCATCGCTCTTGATATGGGTGCGCTGATAGCGGGGACCAAGTTCAGGGGGGAATTTGAAGACCGGCTCAAGGCAGTGCTCAAAGAAGTTATAGCCGCAGAGGGTGAAATAATACTTTTCATTGATGAGCTGCATACGGTTGTTGGTGCGGGCAAAGCGGAGGGGGCTGTCGATGCGGGCAATTTGCTAAAGCCGTCACTGGCGCGTGGTGAGCTGCGATGTATCGGCGCAACGACGATTGATGATTATCGAAAGTACGTTGAGAAGGATGCCGCGCTGGAGCGTCGTTTTCAGCCGATATTGATTGACCCTCCGAGTGTTGAAGAGACGATAGCGATACTTCGCGGGCTGAAGAACCGCTACGATACGCATCACGGTGTCCGTATTACGGATTCGGCACTTGTGGCGGCGGCGACCTTGTCCAATCGGTATATTTCGGACAGGTGGCTGCCCGACAAGGCCATAGATTTGATGGATGAGGCGGCCTCTAAATTGAGGATTGAGAACGATTCGCTGCCTGCGGAGTTAGATTCGATTCGGAGAAAGATTGTGCAGCTTCAAATTGAACGCGAGGCGCTGAAAAAGGAAAGCGACAAGGCAAGTAAAGAGCGATTAAAACACACCGAGAAGCAATTGGCTGGACTGCAAAAAGACGATGAAAAGCTGACCTCACAGTGGGAGAGTGACAAGGGTGACATTGATAAGATAAAGGAGCTGAAGGAGGAAATCCAGGATGTGCAGAATCGGTTTGAAAATGCGCAGCGCAAAGGTGAACTGGAGACGGCGGCGCGATTGAAATACGGGTTGATGGCGGAGTTGAGAAAAGAGCTTGAAGAGAAAGAGGGCCAGCTTGCCAAATCCGACAAGCGCAAAATAATCCACAACGAAGTAACCGAAGAGCACATTGGGCAGGTTGTTTCGAAGTGGACGGGGATACCTGTTGCGAGACTGCTGAGCGGTGAACGTGAACGGCTGATGAAGATGGAGGAGGCAATAGCAGAGAGGGTGGTCGGGCAGGACGAGGCGGTAACGGCACTATGTAATGCGGTTCGCAGAAACAGAGCGGGTTTGGGTGAGGCGAACCGGCCGATAGGGACGTTTCTTTTCTTGGGGCCGACGGGTGTGGGCAAAACCGAGCTTACCAAGGCGCTGGCGGATTTTCTGTTCAACGACGAAAGCGCTATGATTCGTGTTGATATGAGTGAGTTTATGGAGCAGCATTCGGTTGCGCGGCTGATTGGCTCGCCGCCGGGATATGTCGGTTATGAAGAGGGGGGCAGACTGACCGAGGCGGTTCGGCGCAAGCCGTATTCGGTGGTTTTGCTCGATGAGATTGAAAAGGCGCATCCGGATGTATTCAATATTCTGCTGCAGATATTCGATGACGGTCGGCTGACGGATGGTCACGGCCGGACGGTGGATTTTAAGAATACGGTTGTGATTATGACGAGCAACATAGCCAGCCAGCAGATACAGGAGCTGACCGAAGAGTCCGGCGCCGACTGGGAGATTGAGGCGCACGTGAAAGAGGCGCTGAAGCTGTACTTTAAGCCGGAATTTTTGAATAGGGTTGATGAGATAATCGTTTTCCATATGCTTACAAAGGATGATTTGCGAAAGATTGTCGATATTCAGCTTGATTACCTCGGTGAGCGTCTCAGGCAGCGCGGCATAAACGTTGAATATACCGATGGGGCGAGGAATCAGATTATGGATGAGGGTTATGACCCTGTATTCGGAGCGCGGCCTTTGAAGCGGACGATTCAGCATCGGCTGGAGAACCGTCTTGCTGCGGAGCTTTTGGCGGGTAAATTTGCCGAGGGTGACACCGTGAAGATTGACGCCAACCAGCACAGGTTCAGCTTCGAAAAAGTGTAGATGGGCAAAGAAGGCCTTGGGTCTGATGTTCTTTAGGGGTTTATCTGAGCAAGCACTTGCCCTTTGGTAATCTTGTCGCCGATGGAGACAGGGATTTGGACGATGGTTCCGGGGTAGTCGGTTTTTATTTCACTTTCCATTTTCATTGCCTCGATGACCATAATGATGTCGCCTGCGTTGACTTTATCGCCGAGGTTTACGAGTATTTTCAGGATTGCTCCGGGCATCTGTGCTTTGACTGAGACGGCGCCTGAAGCCGATTCTGTTTCCTCTGAAGACGGGGGGCTTTCCTCAGCCGGTGCCTGCTGCTGCGATGGCCAGGCTGTTACTTCGGTCAGGTCGTCGATGTTATATGGTTTTCCGTTTATGATGACCTGCGGGCCGTCGATGGTGACTTTGTATTCGGTGCTGTTCAATGAGACGGAGTAGGTTTGTGTTTCGGGCTGGGCTTGTTGTCCGAAGTTTTTTCTGACAGCGGTTGCGGCCTCTCCTTTTAAGAAGGCGATACCTTTATCTTTGCAGGTGGCGGCGATGAAGATATTTTCGTCGGTCAGTTCGAGGTCGGCCTGTAAGAGCTGTTTCTTTGCGGCCTGGATGCCTTTGTCGGGGTCTTCGTCGTTGATTTCCATCGGGCTGCGTGTCGTCGGCTGGAGGTTTAATTGTTTTGAGGCGAGTTTGACAATTTCCTCATCGGGGGGGAAAGGAGTTTTTCCGAAATAGCCGAGCACCATTTTGCCGTATCCCTCGGCGATTTTTTCCCAGGGGCCGAACATAACATTGTTGAATGCCTGCTGGAAGTAGAATTGTGAGACGGGGGTGACACTTGTTCCGAATCCTCCGCGCCGGACGGTTTCGCCCATAGCCTGAATGACCTCGGGATATTTTTCCATAATGTCGTTGTCGCGCATCATTTGAGTGTTGGCGGTGAGCGCTCCTCCGGGCATAGGCGACCATGGGATAATGGGCTCGACCCTGCTTGCTTCGGGGGGTATGAAGTAGTCCTTCATACAGACTTTGAAGACGGCTTCTGCCTGGACGACTTTGTCGATGTTGACGCCGAGGTCATAGTCGCTTCCTCTAAGAGCGTGCCACATTGTGATGATGTCGGGCTGGGCGGTTCCGCCGGAACAGGGTGCCATAGACAGGTCGATACCGTCGGCGCCCGCATCGAGAGCGGCCCGGTATGAGGTGACACCGGTGCCGGCGGTTTCGTGGGTGTGGACGCGGATGTAGGTTCGGGGCGGAAGAAGCTTTCTGGCCTGTTTGACAGTCTCGTAGATTTTGGACGGGACCGAGGTACCGGAGGCGTCCTTGAAGCAAATCGAATCGAAAGGGATTTCGGCGTCGAGGATTTGTTTTAGGATTTTCATATAAAATTCGGGCGTGTGTGCACCTTCGCAGCCGGGCGGCAGCTCCATCATTGTGATGGTAATTTCGTGCTTTAGTCCGGCTTCTTTGATGCAGCGGCCGCTGTAGTCGAGGTTGTTGACGTCGTTTAGGGCGTCGAAGTTTCGAATCGTGGTTACGCCGTGCTTTTTGAAGAGCCGGGCGTGCAGATTGATAATATCGCGGGACTGGGATTCGAGGCCGACGACGTTTATGCCGCGGGCGAGGGTCTGGAGGTTGACGTCTTCTCCGACGGTTTGCCTGAAGGCATCCATCATATCGAATGCGTCTTCATTGCAGTAGAAATAGAGGGATTGGAAACGTGCGCCGCCGCCGGATTCGAAATGGCTGATGCCGGCATCTTTGGCCGCTTCGACGGCGGGCAGAAAGTCCTTTGTATATACTCTGGCGCCGAAGACGGACTGAAAGCCGTCTCTAAAGGCCGTGTTCATTACTTTGATAAGTTTTTTCGCCACGTTTATTGCCTTCTATAGTGCACGGAGACTGTTTTTTGACAATTAGATGGTTATGTTAAGGTTTTTTTGAGATTTGTCCACTCTTTTTAATTCACCCCCGCCTGAGAAAACGCACAAAAAAGGCCGAGCAAAATCAGCCCAATTGGATTTGTTTTGCTGGAGGCCTTTCGGCTGTAATACATAAAGCCACACTACAGATGGCTTAGCGCACTCTACGAGCACAATATGTTTATGTAATTATGAAGATATGAAAAGAAGGGGTTCTTAAGTACAATTTGCAGAAGTTAATGTTGGCTCATGTACAAAAAGAGGCTCAGAACGAATATCAGGCGGGATTTGCCAAAAAAATAACGAATTTTTTGCAAAAGTCATTTTTTTTATTGACCATTTGGTCAGTTTTGACTAAATGGTCAGTCTTATGAAGGCTAGGTCCAAGAAATCCGGGAAAAACAGGCTTCAGAAAAGAGCCACCAGGACCCGAAGGAAGCTCAAGGAAGCTGCCTTGGATGTCTTCAGTGAAAAAAGCGTTGACGCTGCAACAGTTGAAGAAATTACTGAGAAAGCTGACTTGGGCAAGGGTACTCTCTATCAGCATTTTGAGGACAAGGAAGAAATTATTATTACGCTGGTGGAAGAGGCCGTGGGGCATTTGATTGAACGTATTCGAGCGTATGATTCTGCCCCCAAGAGTCTGGAAGATATGCTGGAACATTTATTGAACATTCATTATGAGTTTTCCGTTGATGCCAAGGAGGAGTTTCTTTTGCTTTTCCAGGGTAAGATATTGCTGAAGCTTCAATCCAATGCTCTGGACGAACTTGAAGAGCCGTATTTGCGGTATCTGGGAGAGATTGAAGAGCAGGTTTCACACTATCTTTCCCCCCGTATAGCTGCCTCGAAAGTTCGCTGTCTGGCATGTGCTGTAGCAGGATTTGTTTTTGGTTTTTTCTCATTTGCTATGATTGGCATGACTTCGGATGAAATTGAAACGAGCATCCGACCTCTCCGGCGGGTTTTCGTACGGAGTCTATGTACATTTCTGGGTCGATAATCCCTTTGCTTATCAAAGTCGCTCTTATTAATTATGAGATTAGAGAAAGTATTTGCGAATTAGGGGATTTTTATGGCAAAAAAAACAGACTTTTCAAACAACAGTGGAGTAAAAACTCTGGGGCCAATTTCAGATCTCGAGAGGCACTTACCTTCGGATTGGTGGCAAAGTCTTTTTAATTCTCTTTACCTAAAGACCGATGGTGATGTAGTTGAAAACCAGGCAAATACATCTTATGAGGTAGAGATGCTTATTCGTACCGCCTGTCTTGAACCGAATGATAAGATTCTCGATCTTTGTTGCGGCCAGGGCCGTCATTGCATCGAGTTGGCCAGGAGAGGATTTCGAAATCTTACAGGCATTGATCGTTCGCGATACCTGATTCGTCTGGCCCGTAAACGTGCCAAGCAGGCTAATCTGAATATAGCTTTCCATGAAGGTGATGCACGCAAGTTCAGACTACCCGAAGGTTCCTGTCATTGTGTTGCATTGATGGGCAATTCGTTTGGTTACTTCGACAGAGAAGATGATGATTTTGCCGTCTTGGAAGCTGTAAAAAGAGTCCTTGCTTCCAATGGGACATTGGTAATGGACCTGGTAGATGGCGACTGGATGCGGAATAACTTTGATACTCGCTCGTGGGAGTGGATAGACAAAGATCACTTTGTTTGCAGAGAACGGTCCCTTTCTGCCGATAGAGAAAAAATTATTTCCCGCGAAGTTATAGTGCATTCAGAACGAGGCGTAATAGCCGACCAGTTCTATGCGGAACGACTTTATTCATATGAGCGAATAGCAGAGTTTTTGAAAAGCGCTGATTTTGTCAGGGTTGAACTTCATGACAGACTTTCCGCCGAATCCGACCGGAATCAGGATTTAGGGATGATGGCCTATCGCATGTTTATTACAGCTAAAGCACCCGTAAAAATCGTGATGTCGATAAAACGCGGCCCGTTGTTTCCAGAAGTGACTGTTTTAATGGGCGACCCGGCACTTCCTGATCCGGTTAAGCGAAGCGGAAAATTCGACCCCGAAGATTTTGAGACAATTAGTCGTCTTAAGGAGGCACTTTCGGAATTATCTGATTACCAGTTTACTTATTTTGACAACCATGCATCCCTAATTAGTCGGCTTCGCAGCGGCCTGCCCAGATTTGTGCTAAACCTTTGTGATGAAGGCTTCAACAATGACGCCTTCAAGGAGCTTCATATACCGTCCTTTCTGGAAATGCTTGGGATACCGTATTCAGGTGCAGGGCCGGCTTGCTTAGGGCTTTGCTACAATAAGTGCGTCGTTCGTGCTATAGCCGCATCGTTTGACATACCGGTACCTATGGAGACTTATTTCAATCCGGACGACACCTCCGCAACCTTGCCATCGGTATTCCCAGCAATAGTCAAACCTAATTTTGGTGATTCGAGCGTCGGAATAACACAGGATGCAGTTGTTTACTCATCTGACGAACTTATAAAGTATCTTACTAAAATCCGAGAGACTTTACCCGGTTTACCTGTACTTATTGAGGAATTTTTATCCGGTCCGGAATATAGCATCAGTATCATTGGAAACCCCGGCTTATCTTATCGTATCCTTGCTCCCCTGGAGGTAGATTATAGTTTGCTCGAACCCGGTTTGCCGCATATTCTTGGGTATGAGTCAAAGTGGATTCCCGACTCACCATACTGGACTCAGATTTCTTATCACGAAGCTAATATAAATGATGGCATCCAAGCAAAGCTTTTTGACTACTCCAACCTTTTGTTTGAAAGATGTGGCTGTAGAGATTATGCACGCTTTGACTTTCGAACTGATAGCGATGGAGAAATAAAGCTTCTCGAAGTTAATCCAAACCCGGGTTGGTGCTGGGACGGCAAACTTAATTATATGGCCGGCTTTGAAGGCCTTCGATACGCAGATTTACTTGGAATGATAATCGAAGTTGCTCAGGAACGTATCGCTGCTGAAAATGGCTTTAATAACGACGCCTTAATCCCAAAAGAAAACACGATATCCGACAAAATTCCGATTCAGAGTTAACTTGACAAGATTAAGCTTATTGATGCCGGTGTAAAATCACAAAATTTGGGTGTTTGAGTGCAAAACAAAAATGAAAAATAACAACAGGCTGACACAAAGAGAACTGCAAAAGTTCAAAGAATTGCTGTTGGTAAAGCGAAACGAGATACTCGGCGACGTTACAACTATGGAATTCGAAGCTTTGCGTAGAGACAGAAGTGAGCTGTCAAATATGCCTATTCACATGGCCGACCTCGGAACGGACAACTATGAAATCGAAAATATCCTGCATATGGTGGATGGCGAAAGAAAAATCCTTGCGGAAATCGACGATGCACTCCTTCGTATTGAAGATGGTACGTATGGAATTTGTGAAGGTGGTGGTGAGCAAATCCCAAAGGAGCGACTTCAGGCGATACCCTGGACCAGATACTGCGTTGGCTGTGCCGCGTTCTTAGAAAAAGGGCTTCTTGCAGAAAAAGATAATGACGCCCAGGATGAGTCCCTATTATGACGACCCAAATTAATGGTACCTAAGATATAAGCATATTTTTCCGAAGAGGTGACATGAGTTTTTAAGGAAACCCTGGAATAGTCATGAAAATTGCTATTGTTTACAACCGTGATTTTCAGAATGTTATAAACCTGTTTGGGATTCCTAATAAGGAAAGAATAGGCCAGAATACTATTAAACGCATTGCCAATGCCCTCAAAGCCGGTGGACACCGGGTAAGGGCAATCGAAGGCGACAAGGACCTTATTAACAAACTCGAAGAGTTTATGCCGCGCGTTCTAAAAGGTGAGCATCCGGGCTTGGTTTTCAATCTTTCGTATGGAATTCAAGGGCAGGCCCGTTACACGCATGTGCCGAGTATTTTGGAGATGGTTGGTATACCCTATATAGGTTCGGGGCCACTTGCTCACGGTATGGCTCTGGATAAAGTAGTAGCAAAAACGATATTTAAACAGCTTGGTCTGCCGACACCGGAATTCGCCGTGGTAGATTCATGGGAGAACATAACTTGTGATATAGCTTATCCTTTAATCGTCAAACCCAAAAACGAATCGGTATCTTTTGGCGTAAGAATCATCAACGATGAAAAAAAGCTACGGCAAGCCATTCAGGTTATTGGCAAAGAATATCAGCAGCCCGCTCTTGTAGAGCGGTATATTAAGGGACGCGAGATTAATGTTGGCCTGATAGGCAATAACCCTTCAGAAGCGTTGACGCCGGTTGAACTGACTTTCGGCAGGAATGGGCCACCTATCTATACCTATGAAGATAAAACGCGTCAGTCTGCGCGAAAAATTGGCTACAAATGTCCTGCCTCAATCACCAAAAAACAGATTGTCGAAGCACAGGACCTTGCTCGAAGAGCCTTTGAGGCTCTGGGTTGTTATGACTTTGCCAGGGTTGATATGCGGCTGGACAACAAAGGAAACTTCTATATTCTTGAAGTTAACAGCTTACCAAGCTTAGGTGAGCACGGCTCATATCTGGTCGGTGCCGAGCATCTGGGATGGGATTTTACAAGTGTTGTTATTCGATTGGTCGAAGCTGCCAGTGCAAGGTACTTTGGTACTCCAAGACCGCAACAGGTCAACTTGAAAAATGCGGACCCTGGTTCTTTGATACTTAATTTTTTAACTCAACGGCGAGACCAAATAGAGCGTCAAATAGCAGCCTGGACCAACATCAGTAGTCGCACTTATGACCCGGTGGGTATTCGGGAATCATTGAATAAACTGGGCGACAGTTTGCAGACTATTGGGCTCAAATCAGTAAAAGAATTTACAGACAATCCCTTTGTAAAAACATGGGAAACAAAAGCAGGTTTTGCCAATGGAACACTACTGATAGGACATCTGGATGTTCCGTTAGGGCGTGAGGTCCCAAGACAAGGCTTCCACCGAGATCCTGAGTGGGTGTATGGTGAGGGGGTAGGCCTTTCCCGTGCACCGCTTGTAATGGTAGAATTTGTACTGAGAGGCCTTAAATATATTCGTCGTCTTAGAAATTTACCTCTCGGAATCCTTTACTACACTGATGAGGGGAACGACTGTGACTGTAGCGCCGAAATAATACGCGCGGCAGCTTCCAAAGCAAAACAGGTTTTAGTTTTGAGAGCAGGAAACCCAGGGAATAAAATCATTACCCAGCGTCGGGGACAGCGGAAATACGTTTTACGTGTGGAAGCCTCCCCAAGACGTATTGGAAAAGCTAATAAGAGTCCCGAAGTTCTCCATTGGGTCTGCGCCAAGATTGAGAAACTGGCGAAATTGTCCTCCAGAAAAGAGCGCGTTGCCGTGGCTGCATCCAATATAAAGACAACAAGTTTTCCTATGCTTTTGCCCCATCTAATAGTTGTCACTTTGCTGCTTAGCTACCCAGAGCGGCAGCTTGCTGATGCGGTAGAAAAGCAGATGCGGCAGATTCTGGGTAAAGGCGAAGCGAAATGGGAACTTGAAATACTTTCGGACCGACCTGCGATGAAACTTAGTCGTGAGAATCGGAGGCTTGTGAAAGATATGAAAGAAGTTGCCGACAAATGGGACATTCCCCTCGACCAAGAATCTTCTGTATGGCCAACTGTTGGCGGCCTTGTGCCAGAATCTACCAGAGTTGTGTGTGGTCTCGGCCCGGTTTCAAAACAATTGTATACACCGCAGGAAGCTGTTCAGCGAATCAGTATCCTGCAACGCACATTGTTGTTGGCCGAGTTCTTAATACGCCAGTTGGAAGGGATAAAAAAATAAGATTAGTGGTTTTGAATGACCTGAGCGAGCTTATTGTTTAAGATAGAGAGAAAATCCGGAGCTTAACCAAAGACGAAGCTAATAAAAGCGGGTTTGTTGAGTTTAGCCCGCTTACTAACAACTACTTTTTTAATTACACGGAGGTGTAAAAATGGCAAAGAGGAAAGCAAAGAAGAAAACGGCAGAGAAAGAGAAGGCAGTCGGGAAGAAAAAGGCAAAGAAGAAAAAATAACCTTTTGATGATTTTAACTCACAATAAAGCCATCGTTGCTTACGCATTGGTGGCTTTATTCTTTAAAAACCATCCGAATATAATAACCATCAGACTTATCCCTCCCAAAAATTTCGTACTTGTTTATCGATAAGCACTTTTATAAGAAGGGCAAGGATGTATTTCAACTATATTTCTGGTGAGAACAAAGTCATACATCCAATGCCCGCACGGCTGGAATGTAGTATGCGTGGTAATTGTCCGGCGTAGCTGGTGGGTTGTGAAATTTATTTTGTTGGTATATAGTATGGTGGATTATTTTGGGGTTTTCGATGAAATTTGGATCTGTAATCTGGTTTGATAGTCTTGATTCGACGAATGTGCATCTGCGAAAGATGTTGAGTGAAGATGCATCTTTGCGTTCGGGGACGGTTATTGCCGCTCGGCAGCAGAGGGAGGGGCGTGGCAGGGGCGAGAGGAAGTGGGTCAGCAGTTCCGGTAAGGACCTTGCCTTTTCTTTTTTTTTACGAGCTGCGGTTGAGCCGGCTTCTATTGCGTCACTTGCTTTGGTGGCCGGGCTGGGTGTTGCTGAGGCGCTGGAGAAATTGGGCGTTCGCAGCCGACTGAAATGGCCGAATGATGTTCTGGCGGGTGGACGGAAAATCTGCGGTATTTTGTCAGAGCATACAGGAGCCGATTCCAGCGGCTCTGCGGGCGCTATTGTGGGGGTTGGAGTTAATGTGAATATGAATGAGGCCGAATCTGCCAGAATAGATATGCCGGCCACATCGGTTTTTATTGAGACAGGCCGATGTGTAGAGGTTGATTATGTTCTGGAGTTGATTTTAGAGCGGCTCGGCGGCTGGATTGAGCGCTGGGAAAGAGGCGGATTTGCTGCGGTTCGTGAAGACTGGCTGGCGGCGAGTGATGATGTCGGGCGGGCGATTAAGGTTATGGAGGTCGGCGGAGGCAGCCGAAGCGGGACATTTGCCGGAGTGGGCGAGATGGGCGAACTGCTGCTGAAAGATTCCGGCGGCAGAGAACATAAAATCTGGGCGGGTGATGTCTTGCTGACGCAGTAGTGTTGTATTATGCAGCAGGGGCGGAAGATGTTTAATTTTTTAAAAATTTATATTGCACTTTTGGTGGTACAAGGACAAAATAGCCGAGACTGTATTTTTCAGGCGTTAATTTGGCCGCAAAGAGCAAAAACAAAATTAACTTTACGAGGAAACTGAAATGGAATTCGAAAAGGTGTTAGAGCAGGTAAAAAAAGATAATATAAAATTCGTTTCGCTGCAATTTACGGATTTATTAGGTCTGATAAAAGAGGTTGTTATACCGGTTCAGCGGTTAAAAGATGCCTTATATGACGGAGTCTGGTTTGACGGTTCTTCAATTGAAGGTTTTGCCCGGATACAGGAGAGCGACCTGTTTTTGAAGCCGGACGCGGCGACTTATGCTGTTGTGCCGTGGATGACTGAGAACGGTATAACGGCAAGATTTATATGCGATATTTACTGCGCAGACGGCAGGCCCTTTGAAGGTGACCCGAGATTGGTTCTCAAAAGGGCGGCTGATGACGCAGCAAAGCAGGGCTTTGAATATAACGTAGGTCCTGAGCCGGAGTTTTATTTATTCGCTATAGGCGGTGAAAAGAGGACCCAGCCGTTAGATTATGACAGCTATTTCGACCTTTCATCTCATGAGGGATATAAAGTTACCAGGCAGATAGTAGGTGCGCTTGAGAGTTTTGGGATTGAGGTCGAAGCTTCTCATCACGAGGTCGGTTTCGGGCAGTACGAAATAGATTTTAAGTATGGGGAGTGTCTTGATACCGCCGACAAGGTGCTTACATTGAAGTATTGTGCGAAAAGGATTGCAGAGATACGTAATCTGCACGCTACGTTTATGCCAAAGCCGATAATGGGTAAAGCCGGTTCCGGTATGCACGTTCATCAGAGCTTGTTTGATATTAAGACAAAGACCAACGCTTTTTACGATGAAAGCAACCGGTACAACCTTTCAAAGATAGCTCATTCATTTCTTGCCGGTCAGATAAAACACATCAAGGCGGCCAGTGCGATTCTGTGCCCGACGGTAAATTCTTACAAGCGTCTGGTTTCCGGCTATGAGGCTCCGGTATATATCACGTGGGCGGCACTGAACCGCTCGGCTCTTTTGCGGGTGCCGAAATGGTTCAAGGGCAGGTCGGTGGCTGCTCGAATCGAGCTTCGAAATCCGGACCCAAGCTGCAATCCGTATCTGGCCTTTGCGGTTATGCTGAAGTCGGGTCTGGAGGGAATAGCAAATAAAATGACGCCGCCTGAGCCGGTGGAAGAAAATATATATCAGCTTGATGATGAAAGCCTGACCAGCAAGAACATCGATGTTTTGCCGACGTCATTGCTGGAAGCATTGGGTGAGTTGAAAAAGGACAAGCTTCTACAGGACGTGCTTGGAGAGCATTTGTTTGAGAGATACATTGATGTGAAGGAAAAGGAGTGGGATGAGTTCAAGAAGCAGGTTACCAATTGGGAAATTGATACTTATTTAGACACTTTTTAAAAAGTTCGGTCGATTTTTCGATGAAGGGCGGAAAGGCCGAAATCATACTCCCAGCCGTCGCCGGCAGAAGGTATCAGAATCCAATCGTCATTTGCAAAGAGATTTGTTTTATGGTTGAAATCCGCAAAGCGAGATTAAGTGATTTGGAAAGTATTGTTGCGCTGCAGATTCGGATGTCGCAGGAGACGGAGGGGTTGGAGCTGGACAGGGACGTTGTAAGCAGGGGGGCGCGGGGTGTTTTCGAGCAGCCGGCCAGGGGGACCTACTGGGTGGCCGATGAAGAGGGACGGATTTTGGGGGTGTTTCTGGCAGTGCCGGAATGGAGCGACTGGCGAAATGCAACGGTGCTGTGGATACATTCGCTTTATGTCGTCGGCGAAGTGCGGGGGCAAAAGATTTTTAAGAAGCTGTATCTGAATTTGAAGCAGCAGGTCCAGGAATCGAAAGAACTGGCGGGGCTGCGTCTGTACGTGGACAAGCGCAACAAGTCGGCGCAAGAAGTGTATGAAAGACTGGGTATGAGCAAGGAGCACTACGAGCTATTTGAATGGCTCAAGTAAGCGGCGCAGGGTAAAGCCAGAGAGGAGAGGGGGAGGGATAATCAGCTATTCTTTTATTATGCGTTGTGTTATAGGTTTACGGGTATGCCGCGGCCTGCGAGGTATTGTTTTATTTGTTTTATTGTGTAGTTTTCGAAGTGAGTGATTGAGGCCATAAGCACCGCATCTGCGCCGCCGTCGATGATGGCGTCGTAGAGGTGTTCAAGCGTACCGGCCCCGCCGGACGCTATTACAGGTATATTGACCGCATCGGTTACGGCCTTGTTTAGCTTGTTATCGTAGCCTGCTTTGGTGCCGTCGGCATCCATACTGGTGAGGAGTATTTCTCCGGCGCCAAGTTTTTCGGCTTTAACAGCCCATTCGAGAACATCGATGTCGGTAGGTTCGGAGCCGGCCTTTACGCAGACGTGCCATTTGCCGGTTTTTTGTTTTGAGCGGCGGGCGTCAATAGCCAGCACGATACATTGATTTCCAAAACGGCGGGCCGCTTCGGTCAGTAAATTCGGATTTTCAACGGCAGCGGTATTTACGGAGACTTTTTCTGCGCCGCTTCGCAGAAGCTCATCAATTTGTTCGATTGTTTGTATGCCTCCGCCTACGGTAAAAGGTATAAAGACTTTTTCTGCGACTTTTTCGACAAGCTCAACGATTGTTTTTCTTGAGCGGATAGTAGCGGTGATGTCCAGAAATACAAGTTCGTCGGCTCCTGCTTTGGAATATCCGGCGCCGAGTTCGACGGGGTCGCCGGCATCGCGAAGGTTTAAGAAGTTGACGCCTTTGACGACGCGGTTGTCTTTAACGTCAAGACAGGGGATAATTCTTTTCGTCAACATCAGCGGTTGTTCCTTTCAGCGATTTTTGCAAAGTTCTTTAGTACCTTCAATCCTGTTTCACCGCTTTTTTCGGGGTGAAACTGGACGCCATAAATATTTTCTTTTTGGACCGAGGCGGGCAGAGCAAAGCCGTAATCGGTGTAGGCGATTTTAGCATTTTTGTCGGCGACGTCGGCATAGTACGAATGAGCGAAGTAAAAATTCTTTGCTTTTGGCAGGCCGGCGAATAAATCCATATCTTCCGGCATTTCGACGAGGTTCCATCCCATGTGGGGAATTGCCCTTCCGGTCGGGATGGGTATGACCTTGCCGCGGAGTAATCCGAGTCCGTTGTATTGGCCGTACTCGCAGCTCTGGTCGAAAAGCAGTTGATGTCCGACACAGATACCCAATATAGGTTTGCCGCTTGAGGAGAAATTTTTTATTAGCTGTGCCGAAGTTCCCAAAGCAGCGACGGCGCAGCCGAAAGCGGCCACTCCGGGCAGAACAAGGGCGGCGGCTTTTTCGATTGTCTCGGCATCGCAGCTTAACTTTACGTCGCAGCCGATATAAGTGAATGCGTTGCAGACACTTTTGACATTTCCGACGTTATAATCGACAACAACAATCATAATTTAATTGACTATTTATTGTTGATTGTTTATTATTAAAAATGGTAATAGTTGACCACAGAAGTAATAAAAATCAATAATAAATAATAAATTGCCAATAGTAAATATCAAATGTGCGGGATAGTGGCTTATTTGGGGAAGAAGATTGCCCAGCCGATTTTAATAGAGGGGCTCAAGCGATTGGAGTATCGCGGTTATGATTCGGCGGGAGTGGGGGTTTTGGCCGGCAATGTGATAAAAATCAGGAAAACCCGCGGCAGAATTGAAGCCCTGGAGGGGATTTTAGATAAGCCAAAAGAGACTGAGACGCTTGGTATCGGTCATACCCGCTGGGCGACACACGGCGAGCCCAATACCGTTAACGCACATCCGCATCCGGATTATACCGGCAAAATCGCCCTTGTTCATAACGGCATTATCGAGAACTTCGACACACTGAAAACCTGGCTGCGAGGGGAAGATGTTGCCTTTGTCAGCGAGACTGATACCGAGGTGATAGCAAATTTAATCGGTTATTTTTACGCCAAAGGCGACGATGGTAAAGGCGTTAAGCGGTTCGACGACCAGAACAAATTTGAATGGGCGGTTCAGCGCGGCCTTCACGAGGTTCACGGTACTTTCGGGCTGGCGATTGTATGCAGCGATTTTCCGGACATGCTCATCGGAGCGAAAAAGGGCAGTCCGTTGATTTTGGGTGTCGGCGAAAATGAGTATATTCTGGCTTCAGATGCCGCTGCAATTGTGGAACATACAACTCAGGCAATTTACCTTTCCGACAACGAAATGGTTACTATCACTTCTGAAGGTTTTCATACCAAGACGATTGACAATGTTACAGTGGCTAAAGATTTAAAGCAGATTGAATTTTCGCTGGAGCAGATTGAGCTTGACGGTTTTGCGCACCATATGCTCAAGGAGATATTCGAACAGCCAAAGGCGTTGAGCACCTGTATGGGGGGGCGCATTGACGTTAGAAATAATAGAATCGTATTCGGCGGTATTTCATCCTATTTGCGGGAGCTGACCCGCACCAAGCATCTTATCCTGACTGCCTGCGGGACGGCGTTTTATGCCGGTCTGGTCGGTGAATTTATGTTTGAACAGTTGGCACGGATTCAGACAGAGACCGAATATGCCAGTGAGTTTCGATATCGCAATCCCATCATTGGTGACGGCACAGTGGTTATATCAATAAGTCAATCGGGCGAGACGGCTGATACTCTTGCCGCCGTTGAGCAGGCCAAAGAGCGGGGGGCGACGGTTCTTGGGCTGGTTAATGTTGTCGGCTCATCCATTGCCAGGGCCACCGATGCCGGGATATATCTGCACGTTGGGCCTGAGATTGGGGTTGCCAGTACAAAGGCGTTTACCGCTCAGGTAGCGGTGCTGGCAATGCTGGCGATTGAATTGGGTAGAAGAAGACATCTTAGTAGTGATGAGGTGGCAAGGTACATTGAGGAACTATCAAAAATACCGGAGAAGATAAGCAGGGTGCTTGAGCAATCCGACCATATTAAGCAGATTGCTTCAGCGAATATTGAGAAAAATAATTGGCTTTTCCTCGGTCGCGGCTTTAATTATCCGGTTGCCCTTGAGGGTGCGCTGAAGCTCAAAGAGATAAGCTATATTCATGCAGAGGGGCTTCCAGCGGCGGAGATGAAGCACGGCCCGATAGCTTTGATTGTGGATGGTATGCCGGCGGTTTTTATTGCCACAGCCGGTCCGCAATATGACAAGATTATGGGCAATATTGCCGAGGTCAGGGCACGAGGCGGCAAAACCATTGTAGTTGCAACCGAAGGCGATGAAAATATTAAGCAATATGCCGACCATTTAATTGCCGTTCCCGATACTGCCGAGCCTTTGCAGCCGATGGTGACTGTTGTGCCGCTGCAACTTTTGGCATATCACGCTGCGGTGCTGCGCGGCCACGACGTTGACAAACCACGTAACCTTGCAAAGAGCGTAACGGTTGAATAGCTATTTGCTTTCTGGTTTTCTGTTATGGATTTCCACTTAATTGGTTCATTGGAGATTGTCCCATAGCCGCCGGGATATTGGGCAATTGCTCACAAATAGGGCATTTATATAATCCCGGAACCCCCGTAATTGTGCGGAAAACGTCAATAGTCCTGTAAAAATGCGTAAAACTTTGTAAAAAACGG
>Ga0180431_10001499_pt1 | contig 32679 bp, 28 predicted proteins | sample SS_ome_11_FD_132459 | JGI IMG/M metagenome (GOLD analysis project Ga0180431, IMG submission 132459) | Hypersaline lake sediment archaeal communities from the Salton Sea, California, USA - SS_1_MS_1 metaG | ecosystem: Environmental > Aquatic > Non-marine Saline and Alkaline > Hypersaline >... | reverse complement strand
CGCGGAGCTGAGGGGTCATACAACGGATGCTTGCCGTCTTCGGTCATCGGGGTGACCGACTTCTTCGATCTTGAGCTCTTGCTTGAAGTGCTCTTGGCCATACACCTTCTCCCTGGAAGTTAGCCGTCTATTATACACAGCGCTCCGGCGGGTGCAACCCGGCCGGCGGGCACCATGCTATACCCCGAATTAGGTGGAATTTCCTTGTTAAAAACAAAATAACCCAGACTCACGTGCGATACTACAATTACGAAACCCCTACCTCCCATAACCACCCGGGAAACCGGGTGGTCTTTTTTTCCCTGCGCCCTGAACCACCGACCGGCGATCCCCATCCGAGGTGAGCCCCGCAGTTTCTCGCAACCCGGCACCCGAGGGATTCTGCTATTCTCTGGGACGCAGGATGCCCACCCCGAAACAGCTGCTGCAGCGCCTGCAGATCCCACTGCTGACGGCCTGCGACCCGCTCTATGCCGCGGGGCGGCGCTGGTTCCGGCTGGGCACTTCGCTGCCCCAGGAGCAGCACGAGCAGCTGCTGATGTCGCGCCTGTCACGCCTGGTCCGCTCGTTTGAGGGTCGCGGCCTGCTGCGCGAACCGGTCGGGCGAAAACTCACCGGCGCCGACCGCTTCGCGACGCTGGCGGAGATGCCGGTCCTGACCAGGGACGGGCTGCGCGCCCTGTTCCCCCGGCTGGTCGACCGGTACCGGAGGCGACGCGGTATCTCCGTGTACTGCACGGGCGGCGCTACGGGCGAGCCGGTGCAGTTTGTGTTCAGCCGCCGGCAGCGGCGGCTGGCCGGCGGGTGCGTGCTGGGGATGTACTCGATCCTGGGCTGGCACCCGGGCATGCCGCGCTTCTGCCTGTGGGGCCGCGAGCCGGGCGTCCGGCCGGCCAAGCCACGTGGATTCAGGGCATACCTGCGCCGCCGGCTGCAGCACACGACGGTCTACGGCGGCTACTCGCCGTCGGAGCGGGAGTACCGGCGCTTCATCGCGGAGGTGCAGGCGCAACCAGGCTGCGCGATCTTCGGCCTCACGTCGCTGATCGAGAACTGCGCCTTGATGATGCGGGAGCACGATCAACAGCTGCCGCGAGGGTTCCTGGGCGCGCTGTGGACGTGTTCCGAGATGATGTTTGAGCGGCAGAGCAGGCTGATCGAGGATGCCTTCGGCTGCCGGCCGCGGCGGCAGTACGGCAGCCGCGAATGCACGATGATGGCGGCCGACTGCGCGCATGGCAACCTGCACATCAGTCCGCGCTACATCATCGAGGCCGTCGACCCGGACAGCTACGCCCCGCTGCCGGCCGGCCAGACCGGCAGCCTGCTGGTCACGGACCTCCACAACGACGTCACGCCCTTCATCCGCTACGAGATCGGCGACCTCGGCGCCGTCGAATGGCGGGACTGCGACTGCGGCCTGCGCGGGCCTTGCCTGACCGAACTCGCGGGCCGCACCGCCGGCCTGATCACGCTGCCTTCCGGCACCAGGGTCAGCGCGCACTGCTTCGCCGCGATCATGTACCTGTTTCCCGCCGTCCGCCAGTACCAGACTCTGCGCCTGGGACCGACGGAGTTCGAGCTGCGCTACATGGGGACCGAGCTGGATACCGCCGCGCGCCGGCGCATGGAGGAACTGACCAGCGACCTGCTGGAGGGTGCGACAGTGCGGATCAGGCCGGTCGAGCAGCTGCTGCTCAGTCCGACCGGCAAGCTGATCTCCTACCACGAGGGGGCGGGCGCCGTGGGACCCTAGCCGCCACAGCGTGCTGCTATCCTCTGAAACTGACCATGTCCGGACCAAAACAGCTGCTGCAGCGCCTGCAGGTCCCGCTGCTGACGGCCTGCGACCCGCTCTACGCCGCGGGGCGGCGCTGGTTCCGGCTGGGAACCTCGCTGCACCAGGAGCAGCATGAGCAGCTGCTGATGTCTCGGCTGTCCGGCCTGACCCGCTCGTTTGAGAGCCGTGGGCTGCTGCGCGAGCCCGTCTGGCGGCAGCTCGGCGGCGCCGACCGCTTCTCGGCGCTGGCGGAGATGCCGGTCCTGACCAGGGAAGGGCTGCGCGAGCTCTATCCCGCGCTGGCGAGGCTCTATGGAACCGATCCCGCCGCGGATCATCACGTCTCGGGCGGCGCCACCGGCGAACCCGTGCAGTTCTACTACAGCCGTCGGCAGCGGCGGCTGGCCGGAGGCTGCGCGCTGGGGATGTACTCGATCCTGGGCTGGCGCCCGGGCATGCCGCGCTTCAGCCTCTGGGGCCGGGAACCTGGACGTTCCACGATCAGACCACCGCGCGGGGTGCGGGGCCGAATGGGGAGCTGGCTGAAGCATACTCAGGTATTTGGCGGCTATGCGCCGCTGGAAGACGAATACTGGCGCTTTCTCGACGCGGTCCGCGCCCAGCCCGGCTGTGCGGTGCTGGGCTTTACGTCGCTGCTGGAGCGCTGCGCGCTGCTGATGCTGGAACGCGATCGGACACTGCCGCCGGGCTTCCTGAGTACCGCCTGGGCCTGCAGCGAGATGCTGCACCGGCACCAAAAGGAGCGTATCGAAGAGGCCTTCGGGGTGCAGCTGCGGCGCCACTACGGCAGCCGGGAGTGTACGACGCTCGCGGTCGACTGCGCCGCGGGCAGCCTGCACATCAGCCCCCGCTACATCGTGCAGGCCATCGACCTCGAGACGCGCGCTCCGCTGCCGGCCGGCCAGACCGGCAGCCTGCTGGTGACCGACCTGTTCAATGACGCCACACCGTTCATCCGTTACGAACTTGGCGACTTCGGGGCCGTGGAATGGCGCGACTGCGCCTGTGGTCTCCGCGGCTTCTGCCTGGCGGAGCTGACCGGCCGCACGGCCGGGTTGTTTACACTGGAGTCCGGTACCCAGGTCACCGCGTTGTTTGTCGTCGGCGTGCTCGACTACTTCCCGCAGATTCACCAGTGCCAGGCGGTTCGCACAGGCGCAACCAGGTTCGAGATGCGATACACGGGCGGGCCCCTGGCACCGGAAACCGCGCGTGAATTGGAGACGATGACCAGCCGGCTGCTGGAGGGGGCGCAGGTGCGCGCCGTGCCGGTCGAGGAGCTGGGGCTGAGTCCGACGGGAAAACTGATCCCCTACCGTGAAGAGATGCCAGGTTCGCCCCTGAGACCACCTGATAACCACCGGTAGCGCCGCGCTGCTAGAATTCAGCTTTAGATTCCCTGCCTGCAGAACGAGTAGTATGACGGGAGGCAGCCAGGATGTCCCGACTGAAGCGTGCGCTGCAGCGAGCACGCGCACGGCTGCAGTTCGCGACGGACGCGGAGTACGCGAGGGCGGCGCGCTGGCGGGCCCGCTGCCTGCGCGCAACCCGGCCGGAGCTTGAGAAGCTGCAGCTGCCCCTGCTCCGGCAGCGCCTGGCCGGGTTTCAGCACAGCGGTCTGTGCCCTGAGCCGGAATTCGGCAGGCCCGCTGATCTGGCCAGTCTCACAGACCTGATAGCCCTGCCCATCCTGCGACGCGACAGGCTGCGAGCCCTGCTGCCGGTGTTTGAGCGGCTGTACGCGGACCGTAGCGACGTCTACTCCTACGTGACAGGTGGTGCCACGGCGGAACCGATACGCTTCATGCACAGCCGGCTGCATCACCGGCGCGCCAGCGGCTGCGCCTTCGAGTTGTACCTGATGCTGGGTTGGCGGCCGGGGATGCCGCGGCTGAGGTTGTGGGCCAGCGATCCTGATGTGGCCGCGGGCCGGCGGGCCAGGCGTGGCTGGCGGGGAGCACTGCGCGGCTGGCTGGAGCACTCGCGGACGCTGGTCTCGATCTTCCCCAGCGACGATGACTATCGCCGGTTCGCCGCGATCGCGCGGGCCACCCCCGGCTGCGCGGTCTACGGGTACACTTCGCTACTCGAGGATTGCGCGCGGGTGATGATCGCGGAGCAGTTGACGCTGCCGGCCGGCCATCTGGCGACAGCCTGGAGCATGGCGGAGCAGCTCGACGAGAACCAGCGACAACTGATCGAGCGCGCGCTGGGAGTGAGGCTCCGTGAGCACTACGGGAGCCGGGAGTGCTCGACGATCGCCGTGGAGTGCGCGCATGGCGAGCGGCATATCAACCCGCGATACGTGGTGGAGGTCGTCGACTCCGAGGACCTTTCACCGACCCCCGAAGGACAGGTTGGCTCGCTGTTGATTACCGACCTGTTCAATGATGCCACGCCGTTCATCCGCTACGAGATCGGCGATCTGGCCGCCGTTGAATGGCGGGATTGCAGGTGCGGATGCCACGGACCCTGCCTGACCAGGATCAGCGGCAGGAAGGCCGTGGTCATTGTGCTGCCGAGCGGACGCCGGATCAGCACGCATTTTTTCTATCGCCACCTGCGACGGCAGCCCTGGATTCAACGCTTCTCGGTGCTGAGAACCGGGCCGCTCAGGTTCGAGGTTCACTACGGCGGCACTGAAGTGCATCCAAGCGAGGTTGAAGCCGCGGCGCAGGAGGCCAGCCGCAGGATGGATGGTGCGGAAGTGAGATTCGTCAGGACGGAGGATCTGCCCCGGGCGCCGTCGGGCAAGATCATCCACTACCGCGACCTGACAAATACAGCTGCGCACGGCGGTGCCGACCAGTGAGTCACGGGGGCGGCGCTGACCAGGCACGCACCGCCCCCGCGTTTCAGCCGGCATGGGCGCAGAACCTAGCCCCCGGTGGGATTACAGATCGTTGCGGTTGTCGGCGCCGCTGGTCAGCACCAGGATGATCCCGTCACGGAAGCCGTTGCGATTGCCGTACTGCAGCTGCTCGTTGCCGTCGCCCGGGGCCGCCGGCAGGAACGGGCTGCCGTTGAGGTCGTTGCCGCTGCTGCTGACCTCGCTGCGCGTCCACGGCCAGATGTAGATCTCCGCGAGGTCCTGTCCGTTGCCTTGGTATGGCGTTGGGCCATCGCCAGGCTGCGGCTCAGGTCCCGGACCGCCACCACCGCCGCGGCCGCGCATCATGTAGACGATCGGCCGCTCGGCGCCCAGCACGTCGTGCCCTTTGGTGCGGATGCCGCCGTAGCCGCCCAGCGCGTACTGATCGACCTCGATCGGCTGCACGGGCTGCCCGCTGCTGCCGCCGGGGATCGTCTGCCCGATTCCGAACACGGTGGTGTTGGCCGCGACGCCGCGGCTGTCCTGCCCGTTGGACATGATCGGGCCGACGCCCTTGTAGAAGAACTGCCCGGGCAGGTAGGGCAGCGGCTTGTTGCCGATCCACATATCCCAGAATTCGTACTCGATGTTGGCCCAGGTGAAGGCCGGCGAGCCGAGGCCGCTGTCTGGATCGATGAAGTACCACTCGGTGTAGCGCGGGTCGGCCAGCACGCTGCCCATCGCCGTGCAGTAGGCGCCGAAGCGGGTGCCCAGCTGCTCGCTGTCGGGGTAGTCGTTGCGCAGCGGGTCCTCGCCCTGGGTGGTGCTGGGCAGGTTCGCCTGCACCTGGTGGATCGCGATGCCTGAGCGGACGAACGGGTTGCGCGGGTAGGCATCGATATAGCCCTTGCGCAGCAGCGGGTCGCTGACGCCCTCGATCGGGTCGCACTCGGTGATGCGGGTGAAGGCGTTGGCCGCGCTGCCCGAATAGACGTCGGCGGCGTACTTCGGCTCCCCGCCGATCAGGTAGGCCGGATAGGTGCCGCCCGTATCGACGGCGAAGCGCTCCGTGCTGAGCTGGATGTTGTGCAGGTTGGCCTTGACCTCGGCCTCCTTGGCCTTCTCCTTGACCTTGATGTAGTTGGGCAGCGCGATCGCCGCGAGGATGCCGATGATTACGATCACCACCAGCAGCTCGATCAGCGTGAAGCCGCGCCGCCTCTTAAGCATGGCAAGCATATGCTGCTCCTTTGCCTGCGCGCCGTGGCGCGCTCATGTCGCCGTGCGCAGGGCACGGGATGTTCGGCTTGCGGGAGACGCCTTTCAGGCCGGTGAGCTACTGCTTGCGCGAATAGTGAATAACGATAATCAGTGCGCCGGTAGTCCCGCACCAGCTTCCGGTCTGTGGAGCGCGCCTGCTCCCGCGTCGATTCATCGCGGGCGAGGCTTGTATGTCGCCGGCAACCACCTCCTTTCCGTGATCACCAGCAATCGTTCACTACGGCTGGTTGGTTAGACCCGGCGCGATGCGGGTGGGTTCCACTGAGTCGACTGCGCCCCCTTGCGTATAATCGGCGGGTGGGCGGGCTCTACGATCAGCTGGCGGCGGACTATCACCTGCTGTTCCCGGCGCGCGATGAGCAACTGAGTCTGCTGACCGAACTGGCGGGGGCGCCGCCGGCGCGGGTGCTGGACGCGGCCAGCGGCAGCGGCGAGTACGTGGCGGCGCTGAGCGCACGCGGCTACGACGCCTACGGGCTGGAGCTGGACGCAGTGATGCACGCCCAGGCCGAGCGGCGGCACCCGCGGCTGGCGAAGAAAGCCGACCCGCACCTGATCCGCGGCGACATGGTCCAGGCCGACAAGCTGCTCAGGGGGCCGTTCAGGCTGGCGGCCTGCATCGGCAACAGCCTGGCGCACCTCAGCAGCGAGGCCGAGGTGGCCAGCACCATCGAGGCGCTCTGGGGCCTGACACGCCCCGACGGTACGGTAATACTCCAGCTCGGCAACTTCGAGCGCGCGCTGAAGGGCGGCCGCCGGGCCCCGACGCCCGGCGAGCAGCGGGTCAGCGGCCGCCGGCCGCGGCCCGGCTTCGTCTACGACCTGCCGGATCTCACTGCGACGCGCCCCGACGGCACGGAGCTGCGACTGGAGCGCCAGTACCTGATGCGGCGGATGGGCGACGTTTCCGACGTCTCGCACGCCCCGGACAAGCTGATCTTCCGCACCTGCCTTTCCGTCGGCGAGGAGCGACGGGAGGCCTACACGCCACTGCTGATCCTGACCTGGGAGCGGCTGCGCTACTGCCTGCCGCGCGCCGCCGATCGCGCCTGGTACGGCGGCTTCGACAAGTCGGAGTGGAGCGAGGACGCGCCGGCGACCATCGTCGTCTTGCGCTGAGGCCCGTCCGATGGGATAATATGGCGTATCCACGGCGGCGGAAAGCGCCGCACTTCACCCTATCCCACCGTGAGGACAGCTATGGCATTGCAGGGCGTTTGGTACAACGGCATGGGCAGCGAGCTCAGCATCAACACCGACGGTGACATGATCTACGGCACCTATACCATCAAGGGGCTGGGCACCGCCGGCGAGTTTAAGGTGGCAGGCCGCCTGAACAACAACCCGGCGACCGGGGGCATCGCCGTCGGCTTCGTGGTGGTCTGGCACAACGTCTACACCGACCGCCAGTGCGTCACCAGCTGGAGCGGCCAGTATCAGAAGGTCAACGGCCGCGAGGAGATCATCACCAGCTGGCTGCTGACCCAGGTGACCGCCGATCCGGCGGACTGGCACTCGACGCTGATCGGCCACGACGTGTTCCTGCGCGAGGAGCCCTCGGCCGAGGAGATCGCCATCCGCGAGCGGCGCGGCCCGGTCAGCCATCCCCGGGGCGGCGGCTAGCGCTGTAAGGCTGCTAGAATCGCCCCGTGCGCGCGATCCCGCTCGCAATCTGCATCGCGCTGGCGCTGGGCCAGCTTGGCTTTGTACGGCCCGTGATGGCCGGCGACTCGACGGAGGTCAGGTTGGCCAGCGAGATGTCCGGCCCGGGCATTGCGGCGCTGCTGGCGGGAGCGGTCGCGCTGCCGCTGCTGGCCGGCGATGAGGATGGGCTGGACCACTCGCTGCGAACCGGGGATGCGCTGGTCTGCACCTACGCAGTAACGCTGGGGCTGAAGGAACTGACGGGCCAGCCGCGCCCCGACGGCAGCGGCGACGACAGCTTTCCCAGTGCCCATGCCAGCGTCGCCTTCGCCGCCGCGACGATGGCCGCCGACCGCCACCCCGACCAGGCTCCATACTGGTACGGCGCCGCCGCGCTGATCGGCTGGTCCAGAGTGCGCAAGGACCGCCACCGGCTGGAAGACGTGCTGGCCGGCGCCGCCCTGGGCTATGGCCTCGCTCAGCTGGAGCTGAATCAGCCCCGCGGCCTCCTGCTGGCGCCGTTCATCGATCCGGATACCGGCGCGACCGGCGTGCAGGCGACATGGGAGTTCTGAGGGACCGTCGGCACTCGTTCACTTGCATGTTGGATGCGATTTGCATCCGATTGGATGCGAAGTGCACCCAAAGGACCAGCCGACCTTCGTTCGCGTCACACGCTTCTCACCCGAACAGCCGGGACGCGATTGCCCCTTCCAGCTCCAGCAGCTTGCGCTTGATCTCGATCCCGCCGCCGTAGCCGGTCAGCGAGCCGTCCGCGCCCACCACGCGATGGCAGGGGATGACGATCCAGATCGGGTTGGCCCCGTTGGCGCGGCCGACCGCCCGCACCGCCTTCGGATCGCCCAGTCTCGTTGCCAGCTCCAGGTAGCTGATCGTGGTGCCATAGGGGATGCGCTGAAGCTCGGCCCAGACGCGCCTCTGGAACGCCGTGCCCTCAGGTCTCAGCGGCAGGCCGAACTCGCGCCGCTCGCCGGCGAAGTACTCCGCCAGCTGCGTGCGCAGTGCTCCAAGCACCCGCTCTGCGACCGCAGGCAGCCTGCCTGCTGATGTCTGCGCAGCGTCACCCACCGACGCGAGCTTCAGCTCCGTGACTGCGCCGGCCTCATCGAGCGAGCAAACGACTTCGCCGAAGGGCGTTGCGAGCGGAGAGGTGAGCACGCCGCGCATCCGGTGACATGGTACCTGACCTCTTGCTGACGACCGGGCGCGAGCAGCGTATAATTCCGGTGGCGTGGATCATCAAAGCGGCACTCCGGATGCGGGAGGGGTTGTGCTGGCAGTTCTTGCCTGGATACGCACGGCCATCGTCGTGGCGGGCCTGATCGCGGGTGTGGTCCTGCTCATCCAGAAGTTCAGCCGACGCGCTTAGCACGCCCCGCCAGTCGGCGCGAAGAGGAAAGACAACGAGATGGGCCTGCTCGACCTTCTCGAGTACAGCTGGATCATCATCGGCGCAGTCGCCCTGATCTACCTGGTTTCCCGTAAGACTGGCCGGGGCGACTAAATGGCACGGGGCGCCAGGGCACCCGCAGCCTACATATTCCCGCTGCACTTGACGCCGTGCTCGCGGGCGCAGTCCAGGGCGTCCTCATAGCCCGCGTCGCTGTGGCGCATCACGCCCGTGCCGGGGTCGGTGGTCAGCACGCGGATCAGCTTCTCGGCCTGGCCGTCCGTGCCGTCGGCGACCACCACCATCCCGGCGTGCAGGCTGTAGCCGATGCCCACCCCGCCGCCGTGGTGGACGCTGACCCAGCTGGCCCCGCTGCAGGTGTTTATGAGCGCGTTGAGGAACGGCCAGTCGGCGATCGCGTCACTGCCGTCGCGCATGCCCTCCGTTTCGCGGTTGGGGCTGGCGACCGAGCCGCCGTCCAGATGGTCGCGGCCGATCACGATCGGCGCCTTGACCTTGCCGTCGCGCACCAGGTTGTTGAACAGGATGCCCGCCAGGTCGCGCTCGCCGTAGCCCAGCCAGCAGATCCGGCTCGGCAGCCCCTGGAACCTGACCTTCCTGCCTGCCATGTCCAGCCAGCGGTGCAGCGCCGCCTTCTCCGGAAACAGCTCCTTCAGCGCTGCGTCCGTTACGTAGATATCCTGCGGGTCGCCGCTGAGCGCCACCCAGCGGAATGGGCCGGTGCCGCTGCAGAACAGCGGGCGGATGTAGGCCGGCACGAAGCCCGGATAGCTGAACGCGGTTTGTTCGTCCAGGCCACCGCTGAGCGCCTGGCCGCGCAGGTTGTTGCCATAGTCGAAAGCCTGGGCGCCGGACTTCTGCAGATCGACGATCGCCCGGCAGTGCACCACCATGCTCTCGAAGGCGCGCCGCTTGTAGCTAGCGGGATCGCGCTCGCGCAGCTCGTTGGCCTCCTCGAAGCTCAGGCCGGCCGGATAGTAGCCGTTCAGTTCGTCGTGCGCGCTGGTCTGGTCCGTGACGATGTCGACCTTCACGCCGCGGCGCACGATCTCGGGGAAGACGTCGGCGGCGTTGCCCAGCAGGCCGACGCTCAGCGGCTCTCCGGCGGCTCGCGCGGCCTCGCACCACTTCAGCGCCTCGTCGAGGTCCGCGGTGTGCTTGTCCAGGTAGGCAGTCTCCATGCGCCGCTCAATGCGGTGCGGGTCGATCTCGACGATCAGCCCCACCCCCTCGTTGAAGGTGATCGCCAGCGGCTGGGCGCCGCCCATCCCGCCGAGGCCGGCTGTCAGCGTCAGCGTCCCCTTCAGGCTGCCGCCGAAGTGGCGCTCGCCGCAGGCGGCCAGCGTCTCGTAGGTGCCCTGGAGGATGCCCTGGGTGCCGATGTAGATCCAGCTGCCCGCCGTCATCTGGCCGTACATCGTCAGCCCCAGCCGCTCGTACTCGCGGAAGTGCTCCCAGTCCGCCCAGTGCGGCACGATCAGCGAGTTGGCGATCAGCACGCGCGGCGCCCACTCGTGGGTGCGGAAGATGCCGACCGCCTTGCCGCTCTGCACGAGCAGCGTCTCGTCGCTGCCGAGGTTCTTCAGCGCGCCGAGGATGCCGTCGAAGCTGGCCCAGTTGCGGGCCGCGCGACCGGTGCCGCCGTAGACGATCAGCTCGCCCGGCTTCTCCGCGACGTCGGGGTCAAGGTTGTGCTGGATCATGCGGAAGGCCGCTTCCTGCACCCAGCCGCGGCAACTCAGCGTGGTGCCGGTCGGCGGGTGCACGACGCGCGCGCCTTCCATCGGATTGCCATTGGTGCCCATGGAATGATTCTAGCGCGCGCGCAGCAGAAGCCGGCGGAGACTGCCGTCGCCGGGCAGCGAGGCGCAAAAAAAGAGGGACGGATGTCCCGCTTTTCAAGTGGCACCGCCTGACGCCAGTCAGCGCCAGGCGGGTGTTACTCCAGATGTTGGCTGTACGATCGGCTAGACGTCGCCGCCGACACCCTCGTTGTGCTGCTCTGGCAGACCCTGATCGATGTCATCGTCGTCCAGACCACCCGTGCAGCAGCAACCGATCGAGAAGAGCAAGCTCAACAGAGCCACACCCATCAGGATGTTGTGAACTATGCGCATTCCGTCCTCCACAACTGGTAATAATGCACTATTATAGGGTAATTCCCCTATCTTGAAAAGACCCCACGGCACTTTCCGGACGCCTGGCCTTCTCGCGCGGGATTATACCACATTGATCAGGTACGGCGCCATCGGGCACCCGCCAGCGTCCGTTAGCCGTCAGTACTCGACGTTCTCGTGGTCCGTGAACTTGGAGGGCACGAGCGGCGGGTACTGGTGCAGCTTGACGCCGGTGACGGTCACGATCGCCTTGGGCAGATAGCCACCGGCCGCGTGAATGCTGGGCCCGCTGTCGAACTCGATCAGGCACTCGTAGTCGGGGATCGCCTGCCTCAGCGCCGCTCCGATGAGCTCCTGCGGATCGAAGTCGATGCTGCTGCGCTCGGCGGCGCTCGGCTGCTCGATCCAGGCCTGCAGGCGGCTGGTCAGCCGCGGGTCGTAGCGGCCCAGACTGTCGCGGACCTCGACCACCAGCGGCAGCCAGGGCTGGGGATTGCTGGTGAGAACCAGTCTTGAATCGCAGAGATTGGCCGCGGTGAAGAAGTCGAGCGCTCGCTGCTGCACCTCGGACTGCTCGGAGTCGAGCAGCCCCTGGTAGTTCTCGACACTGATACCGACGCCGGCGGGCCAGCAGTCAAGCACGAAGTCATAACCGGCGGCCTCGCCCGCCCCGAAGCCGATGAAGCCGAAGTCCTCCAGCCTGCGCCCCGACTGGGCCAACTGTCCCCGCAGCCCCTCGGCCAGCACCTCGCCGTTAGCCAGCACCTGCCGCGACTGCTCATCGGCGGTCGACGTCCCCCGGCGGCCTGCCTGACCATCGATCAGGCTCAGCGCCCTCGTGAGCGGACTGTGCCACGCGGTGTGGCGGATCTGCCCGCTATGCACCTGGCAGGGCTGGGCATCCGGGGCCTGCTCGTCGATCACCCGGCGCACCGCGCGTTCCAGCTCGGCGGTGCCCAGGCTCAGGCTGCTGACCCGCATCGTCAGCGGGCCCTGGGAGCTGGCGGCGGCGCCGCTCGCCCCGTAATCGGCGCCCAGCAGCGCGGCGTCCGGCATCTCGCGCACAAACAGCGACAGCAGCTCCTGCGCGGCCGGGCGGTCGAACTGCCGCTCGAAGTCGACCTTGAGCAGCGCCAGACATGAGCGCTGGGGCAGCCAGGGCGCCAGCACCAGCAGGCACAGCAGCCCCGCCGCGGTCGCCGTGGCGGTGATGCGCTGCCAGGGCCGGGCCGGGCTGATCGGCGCCATCGTCTGCGCCTTGAACAGGACCTCCTTGACGCTGGGAGCGCCGGTCGCCACCGCCGAGAAATCCAGTTGGCGGCGGGCCAGCTCCAGCGGGTCCTTGCTGTTCGTCGGCGACACCATTACAGATTCACCTCGAAATCATCCCCCAGCAGTTCAGCCAGTTTCTTGCGGGCGCGGTGGATGCGGACCTTGACCGTGCCCTGCGTGATACTCATCACCTCTGCGATCTCCTTGATGCTGTAGCCCTCCAGCGCCGACAGCGCCAGCGGCAGCCGCAGGTTCTCCGGCAGCCGGTCCAGCGCGCGGAACACCGCCCGCACCTCGGCCTGCCGCTGCGGCCCGCTGATCGTCGGATAGCGTCCCAGGCGCTCCCAGACAATCTGATCACCGCCGAAGTCCGCGACGTCGAGCTGCCGCTTGCGCCGCCGGAGGTGGTCGATGTGCAGGTTGCGCATCAGCCGCATGAACCAGGGGCGGAAGCGCGTGATGTCGCGCAGCTTGTCGTAGTGGCGGATCGCCTGGGCGACGGACTCCGCCAGCAGATCCTCGGCGTCCTCGCGGCGGCCGCAGAGGTAGAGGGCCAGGCGCCACGCCTGCAGGTGGACCTCTTCGTAATGCGCCACGAACTGCGCGTTACGAACCGCCACTGCTTCACTCCGCGTGAGCGCCATTGCTATCACATAATACCCTGACGCCAGTGGACCAGTTTGGTTACACACCTATTAATGCATGGATCGCGGGGGGGTAAACTAAATCTATGCCACGCAAGAAGGACGAGGACGCCAAGCCCCCGGCCAAGAAGCCCGCTCGCAAGCGCAAGACCACTCAGAAGCGCCGCAGCACCACCAAGAAGGCCACGCCGGCGCGGTCCGCCAGCAGTAAGGCCAAGCGCGCGGCGGCCGCGACCGGTGCCGAGCATCCGGCGGATCTGAGCAGCACCAAGGGCGCTGCCACGTTGGTGACCGACTTCGAAGCCACTATCGACATCATCATCCCGCCCCACGCCCGCTCGCCGGTCGACGACATTACCGAGGTGCTGCGCCGCGAGGTGATCGGCCAGGAGCGTGCGATCAAGGCCATCGCCCGCGCGCTGCTGAGGAGCCAGGAGGGCTTTCGCACCCCGGGCCAGCCGATCAGCGTGATGTTCTTCGCCGGGCCGACCGGCGTGGGCAAGACCGAGACCGTCCGCGCCCTGGCCCGCGCGATGCACAACGACTGGCGCGCGATCCTCAAGATCGACTGCAGCGAATACGCCGAGCCCCACGCAATCGCGCGGCTGATCGGCGCGCCGCCCGGCTACATCGGCAGCGACCTGCCGGCGGTCTTCGCCCGCGAGAACGTGGAGGGCATCAAGAACCGGCTGATCCTGTTCGACGAGATCGAGAAGGCGCATCCGCGGCTGCACAACATCCTGCTGCAGATCATGGACGAGGGGCGGATCACCCTGGCGCGCCGCACCAAGGACGACGACGGCATCGTCAGCTTCGAGGACTGCATCATCATCCTGACCAGCAACGTCGGGGCCCACGACATCGACGCGATCCTGCACGCCCACCGCATCGGCTTCCGCAACGAGCCCGTGATCGATCACGTTCAGACCGACCAGCAGATCTACGAAGCGGCCAAGGAAGCGGCCAAGAAGATGTTCAACCCCGAGTTCCGCAACCGCCTGACGGAGTTCATCGTCTTCCGCGCCCTCGGCCGCGGCAGCCTCTACAAGATCCTGCAGAAGCTGCTCAACATCAGCGCCGAGCGCTTCGCCAGCCTCGGCTTCCACCTGACGCTCAGCGACGAGGCCCGGGACTGGCTGGTCGACCGCGGCATCGACCAGGAGCTGGGGGTGCGGCCTCTGGTGCGGGCCGTCGAGCGCCACATCGACACCAAGGTGGCGGAGCTGCACGCCTACGGGCTGATCAAGGAGGGCGACGTGCTGGAGGCCCACGTGGTGGAAACCGACGAGGTCTACGCCGACGGCGAGGTGCGCACCGAGATCATCTTCAAGCGGGCGCTGCGGGCCGATGAGATCAGCAAAGGCGGGGCGCGCAAGCGCAAGAAACGGGTAAAGACCCAGATAAACCTGCGCTACTAGGCCGGTCCGCGCCGGCAAAGCCGCGTCTGAGCGGATATAATCTAGGCGATGGACACCGCATCGGCGAGCGCGTACGCGCCGGTGCCGGAACCGGTCCTGGTTGGGGAGCTCGGGTCGCTGGCGCGGCAGGCGAACCTTCAGCGCATGGAGCGCGCGATCGCCGCCCAGCAGGCCCGAACCACGCTGCAGGAGGCGGCCGCCCGCGAGGCTCGCGTGCCTGGCGCCGCGCGGCAGCAGGCTGGCAGCAGGCAGCCGGCCGCGGATCCGCGCGCGCGGCTGGCGGCCCAGCGGCAGAGCCGGCCGTTCGAGGTCACCGACCTGTTTCCCCACCAGCGCGTACCCACCGACCGGCGCGCCCCGGCCGCCGACGACCCCGACGGGCAGGTACGCCAGGAGCTTCGAGACGTGCTGGGCGAACTGCGCAGCCTGCGGGGCGAAATCAGCACCATGAGCCGCCTGCTGGGCCAGCCGGTAACCCAGTCGCCGGCCTTCAAGGGTGTGCTGCAGCAGCCCGACCCGCTCGACAGTGACGAACGGCTGGGCCAGTGGCGTGATACCGAGGTCAGGCTGGAGGCGCGGGCGGACGCCGCGGCGGAGCGACGCGAGGAGCGTGAGCTGAGCGTCCGGAGCATCCTGCGCGAAAACGAGATCCAGCGCATCGAACGCCGCCAGAAGGAGCTGCTGATCGCTCTCAAGCGTGCGGAGAAGCATCTGAGCCAAGCCCCCGAGCGGCTGCCGCCCGGCCTGCGCGACCGCATCATCGGCGAGATCTACCGCGCGCGCTACAGCATCGCGCTGTTCGGCGGCACCTACGGCGGCGGCCCGGCGACCGGCATGGCCTTCGACGGCACCATCTGAGCCACCCACCGGGATTCAGCCTGACTCTGGAAGCAACAGGAGTTGGATCCAGTCGCACGGACTTGAGTAGCTTCGCGCTACTCAAGCACGGGCATCTCGTAGGTAAAGGTGCAGTAGTCGTCGAAAAGCGTGACGCCTTCCTTGGCGGAGTACACCTCGTAATGGAATGCTCCATCCACTTCCGCGGGCGTGTCCTCGTTGTCCTCGACGAAGCTCACGGGCAGGCCACCCGCGCCGAGTATGTCTCCGTTGTCGTCGACGCGCAGACAGTCGATGAACAGCCCGCCGGGACGCCAGGCGGGATCAGTGAACGACTCATAGAAGCGTGCCGTGTAGGGGTTGATGCCCGCGTGGTAGCGGACGATTCTCTCTGTCGGCGTCATCGCCCTGAATTCGTCATAGCCTTCGCGCGTCACCAGTTCGGGGAACAGGTCCAAGCCCGTTCTTGGCAATTCGTTATGGATCGCGAAGTACTTGCTGATCAGTAACAGCGTGGACTGCGTGGTCCAGCAGTGCCCACCGACGATGTGCTTGAGCCCGAGCACTTTGTCATCACCCGGCCACTGTGGAACGGCACTCGCCGCCTTGATCCCAATTAGCGCGTCCACTTCGGGGGAGGCCCCTGCCAAATCGATGTACACCTGTTGTTCAATGTCGGCGCTGAAGTCGTGGGCCACTAGCAACGAAACAACCTCCAAATCCGGCACCGGCTCAGACTGGGCTGCAAGTGGCCGCAATCCTGCGCCGAGGACTGCCACGCAGCCCAGAAAACCCACTGCGAATGCTCGCATCAGTTGACTCAGCATCTCACTTCCTCCCATCGACCTTGCCTGCATTATAGATATAGGACTCCAATCACGCCCGCAGGTTCGCGGTGAGAGGCTGGCGGGACGCAATGTGGCAATCCGCACGCGGCAGGCCGGGCGGCGCTCTGTTACACTAGATGTATCTGGCCGTGGAGCCCGAGCGAAGTCAATCATTTACCCGGCAACTCCCGGTGAGCTTAAACAACCGCCGCGGACCCGGCCGGCCGAACATTCGCTTTGGGGACGTCCGCGGCCTTCGCTTCCACCCATACTCACTTCTTCTCCAGGAGCCCTGCCATGAGTCAACCACAGCCCGAGTGGCTGCCCGGGGTGCAGCCCGCTGACAGCATCGCCCGCAACCTGACCGCCTACGAGCTGGAATGCAGCGCGACGGACCCCGAGCAGCGCCTGGAGCGTGCGATGCAGGCCGTGCTGCCCTGGGAGGGGCGCATCGTGCTGGACATCGGCTGCGCCAGCGGCTTCCACCTGCTGCGCTTCGCCGAGTCGGCGCAGCACGTCTTCGGCGTCGAGCCCGACGACCTGCTGCGGCTCAAGGCGATGAAGCGCGTCGCCTACAACAAGGGGCGCAACGTCTCGGTGCTGACTGGCTCCGCCGAGAAGCTGCTGCTCAGCGACTCCAGCATCGACGTGGCCCACGCGCGCTTCGCCTACTTCTGGGGACCGGGCAGCGAAGCGGGCATGGCCGAGCTTGAGCGCGTGGTCAGGCCCGGCGGCGCGGCGTTCATCATCGATCTCGACTTCGAGCAGGGCACCTACGGCCGGTGGCTGAGCAGGATCGTCCCCCACCGCCACGGCGACGCGCAGCTGGCGCGCTTCTGGATCGCGCACGGCTTCACGGTGAGAAGCGTCGAGAGCGAACTCAGCTTCGCAAGCCGCGAGGACCTGGAGCTGGTGATCGTCAACGAACTGGGCAAGGCCCTAGCCGGTGAAGTGCTCGGCGAGCACAAGGGCACGCGCGTCGACTGCACCTACCAGCTGATCTGGCGGAAGTACTGACGGCGCGAACCGGATGCGGCGCCTGCGGGTCTCAGGGGCAAGAGCTGAGTCCTGCGGAGGATATCGGGATGAACGCCATGTGGTCGCATCGGTGGATTCCGTGGTTGATCCTTGTCGCCAGCGCGCTGGCTGCGCTTGGGATGCCGGGCCGATCGCACTGCGCGACGCTGGTGGAGACACTCCAGCCACCGACGGGCGCCGAGGAAGTCAGGCACCTCCGGTTAGCCGGCGACCTGCTCCTGGTTGGTGCCAGACACAGCGAGGGTGGTCTGCACTGCTACGATACGGCGACTCATCAGCGTCGGTGGACCCTCGACCTGGGGGAGCTGCTCGGGTCCACGAAATGCGAAGGAATCGAAGTGATAGTCCTGCCGTCCATCGGAGCTCTTGCGCTGGATGGGAGCAAGCTCTACATCACAACATCTGACCGGCTCATTGAACTGGATGCGAATACCGGTCAGGTGATCCAGTCGGCGAAGCTTCGGGGCTGGCCGCAGGAAGTCTTCCCGGTGACGATGTATGGGCACGAGGTTGTCGTCACCGTCACGTCAAGCGACATGTGCGTACACGACGCCCAGGAACTCCGGACCGTCCACTGGCTTGACCGGCCGGCCGGCGGGGTGTGCTGCGCCGCCTTCGACGATTCAGCGGGCACGCTGTTCATCGTGACGCGTGAGCCGGACGAGATCGTGAAGTACACGTTCGACTGGTCCGGACCCCGGCTCACCCGCAGCACCACGAGCGCCGCCTGCGGCCCGCGGCCGTTCGGCTGCGAGCTTGTGGAATGCGGTCTGGTCGCTGTAGCCTGCACGGGGGACGCTGCAGTCTGGACGTACGACCGTACTACGCTCAGTCACGTGTCCACGTACGTGGGGTTAACCCGGCTGGCAGACATTGGCTACTACGATGGGCAGCTCGTGCTCGTGGGAATTGATGTGCCAACAAGGGTCGGAGCTTGCCGTGGTGCAGTGGAAACACTCGATCCAGTCACGGGGCTGCGGCACACTGTGTATTTCGGTGGTTCAGACCCGACACGCGTGGTCCCCGCACCCTGGCCCAACGCATGCTGCGTGGTCGACGTTGGCCGAGAGGAATGGGAGCTTGTGCCAGAGATCGGGGGAGGCTGGACGAGTGAGCACATCTGGGTCGACGGCCACCTGTGGACATTCGACGTCCAGACACTCGAGCTGATCGACACGATGCCGCTCGCCGGGGTCTACCCTTACTGCGTCAGTGGCGGCAGCCGGAACCTGGTGTATCTGATCAGCCCGGATGGGACTGCAATCAACGCCTACAGCATCCCGTGACGGCTGCGTAACGCTGTGCGGGGGCGAGGTAGATGCTCTCAGCGAGTCAGAGTCCGTCAGACAGAGCGCGAACCCGAGGCGGCCTATAATGGTCACAGATTGCGAGGTGGGCATTCATGACAGGCACTGATGCAGGCGACGCGACGATGATCGCCCCCGGCGTGGGCCAGGGCGACGCAACGGTGGTATCCCAGGCGGCGGGCGACGCGACGGTGGTCGTCAGCCAGCCGGGCGGCGACATGACTGTGGCCGCGGGCCAGCTGGCCACGGTGGACCTCGGCCAGCTCAAGCCCCAGGTGGAGTACCAGCTCCGGGCGCACAACACCTATGCGCTGACGGGCCAGGTAGTGCAGAACTACCTGCTGGCCGACATCAAGGCGTTCTTCGGCGGCGGGCTGACCGGCGCGCGCGCTCCGGTGGCGCTGGCGCTGGCGATCGACCGCTCGGGCAGCATGGAGGGCAAGCCGATCGAGAGCGTCAAGACCGCCGTCGGCCTGATCGTCGACCAGCTGACCGAGGCCGACATGCTCAGCATCGTGACCTTCGGCGAGCACGTCGAGACGCTGATGCCCGCCAGCCGCGTGCTCAACCGCGAGCTGATCAAGCAGCACGTCGACAAGATCCGCCCCAAGGGCACCACCAACCTGTTCGCCGGCATGGCGACCGCCGCCGAGCAGCTGCTGACCGCCAAGGCGCCGGAGCACCTGAGCCGCGTGCTGCTGCTGACGGACGGCGAGGCCAACGAGGGCATCGTCGAGTACCACGACATCATCGCCGAGGCGCGCAATCTGCGCGCGCGCGGGATGACGATCACCTCCATCGGCCTCGGGATCGAGTACAACGAGGAGCTGATGAAGGGGATCGCCAAGAACACGCGCGGCAACTACTACTACATCGACGCCATCGACCAGATCCCCGAGGTCTTCGAGCGCGAGCTGAAGGGCATCTTCGGCACGGTGGCGACCAGCGTGACGCTGCGCCTCAAGCTGGCCGAGGGCGTCGAGCTGGGCCGGGTCTACGGCTACGAGGCGGCCAAAGGCGGGCGCACCGTCAGCGTCGACCTGCCTGATCTGGCGGCCGGTGAGACTCTGCCCGTGCTGGTTCAGCTGAGCCTGAAGCCGCACCCGCGGGCGCGCTTCCGCGTCGCCGAGAGTGAGCTTTCCTTCAAGTACTTCGGCCAGGACGAGCGGCGCACGGTGCACGGCGACATGGTGCTGGAGTTCACCGGCGACAAGGACACCATCATGGGCGGGCTGGACCCGGTCGTCGAACAGGTGATGCGCGAGAAGGACGTGGTGACCAGCCTGCAGCGCGCGGCGGCGATGATGAGAAGCGACCTCGGCACCGCGACGATGATCATCCAGCAGGCCCAGGCGCAGCTGGCGGCGGCCGGCAAGGTGGACGACGCCACCCTGGTGGCGACGGCGCTGGGCAAGCTGGAGCAGGGCAACGTGGAAGACGCCACCAAGACGCTCAGCGTCGCCGAGTTCGAACTGGACCAGGAGCGCCGGAAGGAGTAGCAGCCGAACCCGGTCCAGAGCGGCTAGTCTGTAACACCACTACGGATGTGCCAAGCCCAAGGTAGAGCACCTTGGCGCTGAAGGGGTAACGGTTGTGACCTCGACTAGACATAGGAGACATCCCGCGGTGTCACTCCTGTTCTCGTCCGCTGCGGCTTTCGCTTTCATCGCGGCGCTCGCTGTTCTCTTCGGCTGTCGTTCGGGACCGCGCCAGACTTGGCTCATAATCGGTCCCACTCAGATCGTCGAAGGCGATGAGGCGAGATTCGAGATCCTGGACTTGCCCAAGCGGACTGGCGAGTGGCGCGAAGGAAAGCTGATATGGAGCGTCGAGCCGAGCGAAGCTGCCTGGATAGAGCGCTCCGACCAGGTCCCCAGCCACTTGCCCGCGATGAAGGTCCAGTTGCACACCAATGAAGTTGACTATGACACGTCCGTAACCGTCACGTGCGTCCTGCAGGAGGGCGACCGTCAGAAGTGGATAAGCGAGTTTCCACTGAACATCCTCAACATCCCCGCCGGCTGGCGTTATGAGACGATTGCCCAGGACACCTCCCACGGCTGCAGCATGCAACTTGATTCGATGGGTCGACCAGTGATTGCCTATCGCGACATGGTTGCTGATCGGGCCACCAAGCGCACAAACGTAAGCTACACTCGTCGAAGCGTTGCGTATTGGGATGGTTCTGTATGGCAAACCAGCGCCCCGTGCCCGGTTGAACGCTGGACGAATATTCTGACGCTGGACCAACATGACAACCCATGCTTGCCATGCACAGGTCCAAGCTCGCAGGGGTATGCTCCACAGTGTCTGACTTGGGATGGAGAGGCATGGGACACCACTACGATCGATCCAGGCGCTAGATCCTCATTCATCCGCTTCGCATACGCTGGGGGCAAGGCCACCCTTTACACGGTCTACCACATTGGTGACGATCGGACTCAGCTTGGGTTTGCCGCAAACAGCAGCGCCAAGTGGCGATCATCACGGATCGCCATGCCAGAAGAGCTAAGGGGCTCCAAGATCGTCTACGGCTCTTCCATCCAGCCTGAGCTGAAGGCAAACAGCGAAGCGGGCACCCTTCCTCATGTACTGGTTAGCGCTGATCTGTACGGTCACGAATCAGAAGCGATCATGCTGCATTTCACGCCTGCAAACGGCGATTGGGGCTTCAAAGTAATCCAAGGGCTGGAAGGTGGGTCGTGCGCTGTAGACAATACGGAGCGATTGCACTGGCTATACAAGGCCAATGGAGGTGAGGCAGGATACGGCATTTGGGATGGGATTGAACTGGAGAGCTATCCTCTGCCGGATTCGTACAGCGCCGCCGCAAGCGGTATAGCACTGGACGGCGAACAGCGCCCGCATTTCCTGTATACAACTCACATGGACGGACATTGGGAGCTCGTCCATTGTGTGCGTAAGAACAGCCAGTGGATCAGTACCGTGATCGAGCTGTTGGGGACAACGCAGTGCAGCCTGGCGGTCGGCGCGGACGGCTATGTACACGTAGCAGCCATCGACTCACGTCCACACAAGCAGCTTCTCCCCGCTGGTGAGTACCATGACGGCCCAGGCGAGCCGCTATCGTTGAAGTATGTGTCGTTCCCATGCCCCTGAGCTGAGCTTGGTTGTACGTTTCCTCTCAGCACTCAAACGACTACACCCGCCATTCCACGGTACTATGTAGCGGGGCCGCGGTGCGGAGAGACCATGCTGAAGTGGCTGCTGATCGGAATCGCGCTGGTGGTTGCCTGGTACATCCTGGCGCCGCTGTTCACGCCCAGCTCCATCCGGCGGCAGTCCGGCCAGAGCGACGCAGGCAAATCGCGGCGGCGGGCGCGGCGCAAGGGGCCTGACCTGGAAGTGATCGACGGCGAGGGGCGCGTCATCAAGTAGACTGGGGGCGCCGCGGCGGACAGCTGGCCGCCGGCTGCGATGGTATAATCCGAATTCCTGAGCGGAACAACCTATGGTTCCAGACGAGCAGAATCCGGGCGGCGTCGGCGGGGGTATGCCACCAGAGACCGGGGAGCTTCCAAGTGAACTTCCGATCCTGGCCCTGCGCAACGTGGTGGTGTTCCCCAGCGTGGTGCTGCCGATCCACGTCAGCCGCGACAAGTCGATCGCCGCGATCGAGGCGGTGCTGTCCGGCCAGCGTCTGATCGGCCTGCTGACCCAGCGCGACAAGGACACCGACGATCCGACCACCAGCGACCTCTACGACGTCGGCACGATCGGCCTGATCCTGCGCGTGCTGAAGCTGCCCGAGGGCGGCGCGCGGATCCTGATCCAGGGGCTCAGCCGCTACCGCGTCACCAGCTGGCAGGCCCACGACCCGTACTTCAAGGCCGCCGTGGAGGCGCTGCCCGAGCAGCTCGATGACACGATGGAAGCGCAGGCGATGATGCGCTCCGTCAACGAGCAGTTCAAGCAGTACGTCCAGATCGGCAAGAACCAGCCCACCGAGATCCTGGTGGCGGCCAACAACATCCGCGAAGCCGGCAAGCTGGCCGACCTGATCGCCGCCAACATCCAGATCAGCGACGCCCAGCGCCAGGAGGTGCTGGAAACCGTCGAGCCGCTCAAGCGGCTGGAGAAGGTCACGGAGCTGATGGCCCGCGAGATCCAGCTTCTCAGCATGAGCAGCAAGATCCAGCACCAGGTGCAGGAAGAGGTCTCCAAGAGCCAGCGCGAGTACTTCCTGCGCGAGCAGATGAAGGCGATCCAGCGCGAGTTGGGCGAGTCAGATCCCAAGGAAGCCGAGCAACAGGAATACGACAAGAAGATTCTCGACGCCCAGATGCCCGAGGAAGTGGAGGCCAAGGCCCGCGAAGAGCTGCAGCGCCTGGAGCGGATGCACCCCGAGAGCGCCGAGGCGGGCGTGATCCGCACCTACCTGGACACGCTCTGCACCCTGCCCTGGGCGATCGACAGCGCCGACGAGGTCAGCATCGAGCGCGCCCGCAAGATTCTGGACGAGGACCACTACGGCCTCGAGGAGATCAAGCAACGGCTGCTGGAGTTCCTCGGCGTCCACAAGATCCGCGGCAGCGTCAAGGGGCCGATCCTCTGCCTGGTGGGCCCGCCCGGCGTGGGCAAGACCAGCCTGGGCCGCAGCGTGGCGCGCGCGATGGGCCGCAAGTTCGTGCGGATGAGCCTCGGCGGCGTGCGCGACGAAGCCGAGATCCGCGGCCACCGCCGCACCTACGTCGGCGCGATGCCCGGCCGCATCATCCAGGGCATCCGTACCGCCAACACGCGCAATCCGGTGTTCATGCTGGACGAGATCGACAAGCTGAGCCACGACACCTTCCGCGGCGATCCCAGCAGCGCCCTGCTGGAGGCGCTCGATCCCGAGCAGAACTTCAGCTTCAGCGACCACTACCTGGAAGTGTCGTTCGACTTAAGCAAGGTGCTGTTCATCGCCACCGCCAACATGCTGGACACCATCCCGCCGGCGCTGCGCGACCGGATGGAGGTCATCCGGCTGGCGGGCTACACCGAGCTGGAGAAGGTCAAGATCGTCCAGCGTTTCATCCTGCCGCGCCAGCTGGAAAACCACGGCCTGGACAAGAAGGCGGTCAAGATCAGCCCCTCGATGATCAAGGAGCTGACGCTGCGCTACACCCGCGAGGCGGGGATGCGCAACTGCGAGCGCGAGATCGCCAAGATCTGCCGCAAGGTGGCGCTCAAGATCGCCGAGGGTGAGCTGGAGAGCGTCAACATCACCACCGTCGAGCAGCTCAAGGACTACCTGGGCACGCCGCGCTTCGACTTCGATGAGGCCAAGCGCCCGGACGCCATCGGCGTGGTGACCGGCATGGTCTGGACCAGCGTCGGCGGCGACATCCAGACCATCGAGGCGGCCTTCATGCCCGGCAAGGGCAACCTGATCCTGACCGGCCAGCTGGGCGACGTGATGCAGGAGAGCTGCCGCGCGGCCCTGACTTACTGCCGGTCCAGTGCCGGAATGCTGAACATCAACCACGAGCTGTTCCAGCAACGCGACATCCATCTGCATTTCCCGGCCGGGGCGATACCCAAGGATGGGCCGTCGGCGGGTATTACAATAGCGACGGCGATCATCTCGCTGTTTACCGGCCAGAAGGTCTCGAGCAAGGTTGCGATGACCGGCGAGATTACGCTCAAGGGACGCGTGCTCCCGGTGGGCGGACTCAAGGAGAAGCTGCTGGGGGCCAAGCGGGCGGGGATCCGCAAGGTCATCGTACCGGCGGCGAACAGCAAGGAGATCGACGATATACCGGACGATATCAAGCGCGGCATGACCGCGATCTATGTCGATCACCTTGACGATGTGCTGCCCCACGTGTTTCCCGCACGGGAGCGGCGCCGGGCCCCGTCCAAGGCGCGGGAGCGCGCCCGCAAGGCTGTCGAGAAGGTCAGGAAGCCCGCGGCGGCCAAGCGCTCGCGAACCCGCAAGCCGCGCGGCAAGTAGGGAGATAAAGTCCGGCCGGTTGAATGAGCCAGCGAGCCCGACGGTTCGCAGGACCGAGAGTGCATATGGAAGATCCGAACCCTAAGAGACGGCGCCGGCGGCCCCGCCGCAGGCGCAAGACGCAGCAGGACGCCCAGCGGCAACCGGGCGCCGCGACCAGACCGACGCGCAAGCCCACCAACGGTCGCGGAGGGGGCCGCGGCGGCGGCGGCGGCGGCGGCAACGGCGGTACACCGCGGGCGGTGCCCAAGGGCCAGCTGCCACCCAACCTGGTCTACGGCATCAATCCGGTCGCCGTGGCGCTGGAGCTGGGTCAGCTCAAGACGCTGTTCTACGATAAGGGCCGCCAGTCCGAGCGCCTGCAGCACATCCACGCCCAGGCCCAGGACGACCACGTCGAGATCAGGCCCCTGCAGCGCCAGGGCTGGTCCAGGATCCTGTCCAGCGAACTGCACCAGGGCATCGCCGGCATGCTCGCCGACCAGCCCCGGGCCTATCTGGAAGAAGTGGTAGTCGAGGCCGGCGACAACAGCTGCATCCTGGTGCTGGACCGCGTGCAGGACCCGCAGAACCTGGGAGCGGTGCTGCGCTCGGCGGCGGCGACCGGCGTCGACGCGGTGGTGCTGCCCAAGGCCGGCGGCTGCGGTATCACCCCGGCGGTGCACAAGGCCAGCGCCGGCCTGAGCCTGATGGTGCGGGTCGTCGAGGACGAGAACCTGGCGCAGGCGATCAGCTTCCTCAAGGAGCACGGCTACTGGGCGATCGGCTGCGAGAGCTCCGAGGGCGAGGACGCCACCACCTTCGAGTTCCCCGAGAAACGCGTGATAGTGATGGGCAACGAAGCCGAGGGCATGCGCCGCCTGACCCGCGAGAGCTGCGACTACCTGGTGCGCATCCCGATGGACTCCGGCGTCGAGAGCCTCAACATCAGCGTCGCCACCGGCGTGATTCTCTACCTGGCCAAGGCCGACCTGGCGCGCGCCGCCTGGGAGGAGAACAACGCCGAGGAGAACGGCGAACCGGCCGTTACCGAGGCGGAACCTGCGCCCCCCGCGATCGACGATCCCGTCAGCGAGGAATAGCACCGACATCCCCGTCGGGATCCACGGCATTCAGTCACGGCAACAGCCCGACTGCTACTCGAAGCTGACCTTGGGGGCCTCGCGCGCCGCGGGCTCCTCGATCTCGAAGTAGTCCGCCGGCCGGCTGCCCGCCATCCCCGCCACCATGTTGGCCGGGAACTGCTGCTGCAGCGTGTTGTAGGCCCGCACCACGTCGTTGTAGTGCTGGCGGCTGTAGGCCACCTTGTTCTCGATGTTGGCCAGCTCCTGCTGGAGCATCAGGAAGTTCTGGTTGGCCTTGAGGTCCGGATAGGCCTCGGCGACCGCGAACAGGCTCTTGAGCGCGCCGGTCAGCATGTTCTCGGCCTCGCCCTGGGCTTCGGCGCCCTGGGCGCTCAGGCAGTTGGCCCGCGCCTCCGTCACCCGCTCGAAGACCTCCTTCTCGTGCGCGGCATAGCCCTTGACCGTCTCCACCAGGTTGGGCACCAGGTCATAGCGCTTCTGCAGCTGCACGTCGATCTGCTGCCAGCTGGCCTCAACAGTGTTTCGCAGTTTCACCAGCCGGTTGTAGATGCTGATGAACCAGATTACGATCACGACGATGATCGCCAGAACTACGAAAAATATCCACATGATGGTTCCTTACCCCCGTGATGCCCAAGTTTACCACTGCCGCCGCCGAAAGCCCACTCCGACAGGCGGCGGAGCCAGCCAGACCGCGTCCGGCTGGTGCTAAGATGCGCCCATGGGCAAAGCGGTCTACGCCGGCACCTTCGATCCGGTGACCTTCGGGCACATCGATATCGTCAATCGCGCCGCCGAGGTATTCGACCACCTGGTGGTCACCACCACCAACAATCTGAACAAGACACCCCTCTTCAGCCTTGAGGAACGGATTGAGCAGTTGCATACCGTGCTGGATGGCACACCGCGGATCGAGATCACCCCGTTCAACGGGCTGCTGGTGGACTTCGCCCGCCAGATCGGCGCCAAGGTGCTGGTACGCGGGCTCCGGGCGGCTGCCGATTTCGACTACGAGTTCGAGATGGGCCTGATGAACCGCGAGTTGGCCCCCGAGATCGAGACCGTGTTCTTTGTTACTCGTCCGCAATATATGTTTGTGTCCAGCAAGCTGGTGCGCGAGATCGCGCGCAAGGGCGGGGACATCAGTTCATTCGTCCCGCCGGCTGTACAAAATGCTATAATGTCCAAATTGAGCCGGCCTGGCACCGGCCCGTAGTGCGTGCCGCCGGAACTGGGTTGAGAGCATGCCTGAAACGAAGGACCCGGTCAGCGAGATCGAGCAACTACTGGACGAGTTGGAGGGCTTCGCCGAGAAGTCCCCCTGGTGGCTGGGCAATAAGATCGCGATCCACGAGGAGGACTTCTTCAGGATCACGCAGCGGATCCGGGAGTTGCTGCCCTCGGAACTGGCCGAGGCGCGCTCGATGCTGACCAAACGCGACCTGATCCTCAAGAACGCCCAGGAGGAGCACCGCCGCATCATCGGCAGCGCCGAGCGGCGGCTGGAAGACCTGACCAGCGAGGAGCAGGTCGTGGTCATCGCTCAGCAGCAAGCCGACCAGATCATCGAACAGGCCCGGCAGGAGGCCGAGACGCTCAAGCGAGAGGCCCTGGTCTACACCACCGAGCTGCTGGAGGACATGGAGCAGCAATTCAGCCAGACGATCGCTTCGATCCAGAAGGGACGGGAGTTCCTGCAGTCGGAGATCAGCGACCAGGTCGAGCAGAACCTGCAGGACATTCAGGAGCCGGAAGAGCCAGCGCCGGAGCCCGCGCTGCCCACGGTCGAACCAGTGGAATAAGGCATCGGGCGGCCTGGGTATAAAGATAATGGGTATAAAATGTGTGATGGGAATCAGCCATTCGTAACCGGGTGGAGAGGTGTAACTATGAGCTCTAGCAATCCGACGCGCATCCTCGCGGTACTGCTGCTGAGTGCCTTGGTGTGCGCGCTCGCGGCCTGCGGCGGCGGCGATGACACGACGGTTCCGGCCACCCCCTACCAGATCGATACGGGCGGCAACTACGTGCCTGATCTGGACATCGAGGGCCCGTCGCAGTACTCCGGTCAGCAGCCGGAAGAGGACCCGGTTGAAATCGATCCGGTCGTGCCACCGGACGTGCCCCAGGAAGCTCCCTTCGAGTTCGGCGACAACATCTTCGCCGTTCCGCTGGACACCAACGGCGCGGGCCGGATCGTGGCCAGCAGCTTCTCACCGGGTCAGCGAGTGGCATTCATCATGGTCAACCTGAATCCCGCCTGGCGTGATGCTCACGCGCTGCCGACGGGCGTGTTCCCGCCGCTGCCGGATTCGCGGTTCACCATCACGGCCAACCTGGTCACCAAGGGCAGCGCGATGGTCTCCGCCGACGAACTGGCGGCTGCTACCGCCGACAGCCTGGGCCCGCTGAGCGGCTACAGCGGCATCGACTTCGCCGCCGAGACCCAGCATCCGTTCGTCCTGCACGAGCGGGACGCCCTGGCCCAGGGCGTCGAGCCGTTCGCCCCGCAGCCACCGAGCAAGTCGACGAGCGCGATTCAGAAGGGCGAGCTGCGCTGGTTCATCCAGGTGGCGCCGCGGCCATCCTGGCCGCCGCGGCCGATTCCGCCGGATCCCGAGCAACCGGATCAGGACACCAGTGAATTCCAGTGGCCGCCGGGCTACAACTGCCAGATCGGTCGCCTGACGACCATCGGTGCCCACTGCCTGGTGTTCCTGACCACCGCGATCAACGACGGCCACCCGGACAAGATCCAGTTCACCGAGGACCGCCTCTACCGGTTGGCTCGCGAGTTCGATACAGTGATCTTCCCGATCGCCACGACCTCCTATGGTGAGGTGGTGAGCTATGGCGAGACCAACGTGATGCGGGACATCGACCGCTATCTGGAGCCACCGATCACCGGGGCGGACTTCGACAACAACGGCGAGTTCCTCCGCGACCTGCCCGGTGACCTGGATGCGGCGCTCGAGAACGAGGAGAAGATCAACATCTTCATCTACGACGGTCCGGACGGTGGCTTCTACATCGGCGCTCCGCTGCAGGATGAAGACACCTACGGCGAGCCGCACTCAGTGGGTTCGACTATCTACATCGGCTCCGACAACTTCCCGCCCAACGACGACTCCTGGGACGCGTCGTTCTCGATCATGGCGCACGAGTTCCAGCACAAGCTGTACTCCGACCACGGCATGCCGATGCGGCCGATCACCGGCGGCGGCGGAAACTACAACTGGCTGAATGAGGGGCTGTCCCAGCTGGACATCCACCTCTGCGGCTACACCGTCAACAGCGGCCGGATCGTCCCCTGGGCGATCGACGGGCAGCTGACCGACTACCTCAGCAGCGTCAACCTGTCCGCGGTCTGCATGGACGGCAACACGCAGTTCCCCTATGCTCAGCAGACGCAGTACGGTAACGGGTTCCTGTTCTTCCTCTACATGCACGAGCACTACAATCCCGGAGTGGCCAAGCGGATCTACGCACTGGGCGAGAAGGGTGAGACCGACTACATCACCTTGATCGAGGCCGGCGCGCAGTGGACCGACACCGCGGGACCGGACCGCATTGAGGGCACCGCCGATGACAAGGAAGTGGACTACAACGACTCCTTCGAGCAGATCTACACGAAGTTCGTGATCGCCAACTTCATCGACGGCATCTACAAGGACAACGATATCGATCTGTTCGACCCGCGCTTCCACTACAACACCATCGACCTGCGCGGGACGGTCAACCTCGCGACCGGCACGATCGTGCTCCCCGGCGTCCGCACCTCGGTGTTCCCGGAGACCGGCGGCTATCCGGTGCAGTCGATCGACCGCAAGGTCATCCCCTGGGGCTGCGACTACTTGGTCTTCAGCAACGGCGACGGGCGCGATCTGGAAGTCACGGTCTACACCGACCCGTACTTCAAGATGTTCATGCTGCCGGTCACCTACAACACCGTCACCAATAAGGTTGACATCACACCCGGTGTGACGATCAACTACTAGCCAACTGGATTTGGAAGTGAAAGGCGCCGCCCATCGGGCGGCGTCTTGCCATCCGGAGGCCGGCGTGCGGCACCCGTGGGCCGCATCGCGCACCGGGAACCACACGGGCATGACGCGGTCTAAGAACCATCGACGCGGGCGGTGGTCATTGGACGGGAGGACCAGATGAACGGTAAACGGATGGCGATTGCGCTGGCCTTGCTGGCCGTAATGCTTCCGCTGGCTTCGGTCGCGAGCTACCCCAGGCAGCTGACGGACGCGCGCCTGGTCGAGCTGGCGGATCGCGACGTGCTGGTGCTGAGGACCAACGACGCGATGCCGACGATCAACACCTACCAGCGCGATGAGGCGGCGCTGTCGCTGAGCTTCCTGCTCAGCCGCGTGGGCCACGACCAGATCGGCGCGCCGGCGGGCAGCACGCCGCTGATCCGGGGCGTGGCGTTCGACGACAGCGACGTCAGCGGCACCACGGTGGTGGTGAAGCTCGCCAGCGATGAGCTGCTCGCGCCGGACTGCTTCCGCTTCAGCCATCCGAGCCGCGGCATCGCGCTGCTGGAGATCTTCCCCGCCGCCGGCCTGAAGGCCACCTCGGGGCTGCTGACCGACGTCGAGCGCCTGATCCCGCCGGAGCCGCCGGCCGTGGAAATCCCCGCGGCGCCCGACCCCGAGCCACAGGCGGCGGCAGCTGAGTTCGACCCGGACGCATTGGGCATCGCGACCGTCGATCTGCGCGAGGCCGACGCACAGCGCGTGCTGGGTCTGGCGGCGGCGACCGGCCTGCTCGATCCGGAGGGCACCGCCCGCGTGGCGACCGAGCACTGGGGCGAGCTGACCGTCAAGCCCGCCGGCCAGAGCATCGTGAGCTGGGTCGGCCAGAGCCCGCCCGGCGAGCTGTACCTGACGGGCAACGCCGAGCAGCTTTCCACCTTCCTGACGATGGCAACCGGCGAGCAGCTCAGCCGCCAGCCGACCTTCGAGCAGTACTGGCTGGCCAACCAGCCCGAGCGCCGGCATTCACCGACCCTGGGCGGGGGCACTTCCGTCGATACCCGCCGGCGCGTGAAGGACGATCCCTTTGCCGGGCTGTACTACGCCGACACCGTGCCCGGCGGCGGCCGGCTGTCCGACGTGCGGGTCAGCCTGCCGGCGATGAGCGGGCTCAACCTGCTGGACGTCCTCAACTACCTGAGCCTGATCAGCGGTATCAGCCTGATCATCGACCCCTACACCTTCGACGAGCCGTTCGGCGGCACGCGCCCGCCGCTGGTCCCGGAGGGCAGCGAAGGCGAAGACGGCGGGCCCGGCTTCCGCTCGGCCGGCATCTTCGATCCGCAGACGCCGCGCAGCGGGGGCACGGTGATCGGTAACTTCGACAACGTGCCGTTCGACACCGCGCTGGAGCTGATCCTGGGCGTTCACGGGCTGAAGTACGTGGTCTACGACGGCGGCGGCGGCTCCGCCGGTGGCGGCGGGCGCTATGGGCATCCGACCAGCGGCGACCCCTATTCCCGGCCCGTGGTGCTGATCACCAGCCGCGAGCGGCTGGAGCAGGAGCTGCTGGGTCAGAACACCATCGACCTCCACCAGATGCACTACGCCGACCCCTACCTGATGACCGAGCTGCTCGATGAGTTCAACATGCTGCCGGGCACGGACAGTGGCTGGTATATCTACGGCGGCAGCGGGGGCAACTACGGTGGTGGTGGCGGTGGCGGCACGGGTGGCGGAAGCTCAGGCGGCAGCGGCGGTGGCCGTGGCGGCGGTGGTCAGGGCGGGGCTAACCGGGCTCCGGTGCCGGACCTGCTGGTGTACCGCGGCACCACGCGGCAGCCCGTCCATGACGCCGTGCTCGGCGCGGTGGAGGATGGCGCCAGCGTGATCCGCGTCTTGCTGCCGATGGAGCAGGACGGCCGCTACGTGACGGCCTTCGCCCGCTAGGTAAGCGCCGCGCTAGTTGCCGTACGTGAAGATCGCCAGATCAGCGATGAAGTGCACCATCACGGCCGGCCAGAGGCTGCCGCGCCTGACCACCCACCAGCCCAGCAGTGCGCCCCAGACGCCGGCCAGCAGCACGCCGACGATGCCGTGGGGCGTGCCGAACCAGTGGAAAAGCCCGAAGACCACCGCGTGCACCACGATCGCGCGCGTCGGTGACATCAGGGGCTTCAGCGAGCCGAGCAGCACCCCGCGGAACCACAGCTCCTCGATGAGCGCGTTGGCCAGCGCGAAGACCACGCCCAGTGTCCAGTACTTCCACAGCGGACTCTCGCCCGCCCGCGTGCCAAACATCTGCAGCGGCTCGTGGCTGCCCGCGCAGTAGTACATGTAGCCCGCCAGCCCCAGGACGGTCAGTACCGCCAGCAGCAGCACGACCAGCAGATCCTGCCACTTGAAGCGCCAGCGCAGGTAGAAGTCGAAACGGACCGCCGGCATCCGCAGCGCCACGTAGTAGACGCCGGCCAAAAGCAGGAAGCCCAGGGCGTAGAGCAGCAGGTCGCGCAGTTCCTTGGCCTCGGGCGGAATCAGCGCCGGCAGACTCCAGCGCGGAAGGCCCGTCGCGAAGCCGTAGAGCAGCGGCCAGGCGCCGAAGCAGGCCAGCGCGAAGACGCTGACCATCAGCAGATGCGCGGCGCGCGGCAGGCCGTGGCCACCCTCGTGCCCACCCGTGCTGAGCTCCATGTAGTACTCGCGCAGGGCGTAGTAGACCATCGCGCACATGAGGTAGATCAGCGCCAGGCCCAGCAGCGGGTGCATCCGCCGCCAGAACTCCTGCAGCGCCGCGACCACCGGCAGCAGCGCGATGATCAGGCCGTAGAGCGGGGCCAGCCGCGGCGGATAGATCACAGTCGGCATGCGCAGATTATGCCACGGGTGCCAGATCAGCCGTCAGCTGTCAGCTGTCAGTAGCGCGAGCGCCCCTGCTCGCGATTCGCTGGGAGCGCCGGCATGCTGCCGGCATCCTCGGTAGGGGCGAAGCCACGCTTCGCCCGCAACGCCCGGACTAACCACAGAGATCGCAGAGACCACAGAGGACTCGGGATTCAGGCGTCAGGATTCAGGATGTTCCAGTAGGGCGGGCGTCCCGCCTGCCATCTGCCCCGGTGGCGCAAGCGTCTCGCCCGCGATCCGTACGGGCCGGTCTCAGACCGCCCCTGATGCCGCGGGCCAGCGCAACGTGCGGTTTGCCCCAACACCCGGTAGGCGGGG
>Ga0180431_10001497_pt1 | contig 32706 bp, 46 predicted proteins | sample SS_ome_11_FD_132459 | JGI IMG/M metagenome (GOLD analysis project Ga0180431, IMG submission 132459) | Hypersaline lake sediment archaeal communities from the Salton Sea, California, USA - SS_1_MS_1 metaG | ecosystem: Environmental > Aquatic > Non-marine Saline and Alkaline > Hypersaline >... | reverse complement strand
GCACCGCTGCCCGCTGCTCCGTCGAATGTGAATGACTTGACCATTCGTCGCGTCCGACGGCTGGCCATTGGCGTCACGAAACCAGTCATGTTTTCTCTCTCCGGTTACCGGTTTTTGTTGAGTGGAGTGGTTTGCGACCGGGGATGGAGCGGCGAGGTGGACACTGGAAGAAACCACGCTCGCCGCCCCGCCCGGAAGGCAGACCTTAGAACACGACCGTTCCGTACGCGTAAGCAGCCGGGACGTACGCGGCGGGAATCGCGTTGTCCAGGGCGAACAGCGTGGTGCCGGTCGGGTTCGAGGAGTTGACGGCCCAGGCATAGGTGCCTGTCCGAACGACCTGAGGAGCTCCTTCGCGATCACTGACCGGCTCGCTGCCTTCCAGCATCTGGAAGAGCTGAGGCCGGGGTGTCGGAAGGAACGCGGCGTTGCTGTCACCAATGTGCTTGGTGTACGTCGCACTGCCGTCAGGTCCGATCTCAACGCCCTCGTCCATGATCACCCACTCGATCCACGGCAGGCATCGCAACCGACCGCGGAACTGGTTGATCGGGGATCCATCAGGGTTGGTGCCGATACGTCGCTCGAACTCATCGAACGCGGTGTTGGCGACACCAGCCTGGGTGACGACGTAGTCGTTGTTGATTACGTTCTGCCACACAGCACTGGTCACCATGACCATGTTCAGCTGAGAACCAGCCAACACCTGAAACGCGGCATTGATGTCGGTCAGGTGCTTCGGGATGTTCGCCGTGGGGTTGTCCCACGACGTATCGATGATGTTGCCGGTCCCCAGCATGTTGAGCTGGCTCTTGTTGCCAGCTGGCATGCGGAAGTCCATGGTCATCACGGCACCGGAACTGGTGTGGTTCCAGTAGATCTCGTTGCCGTTCTGGTGAGCATACAACGCACCGCGAAGCATGCCCTGCAGAAGCAGCGTCCGATGGTTTCCGATGGTCTGCCCCAGGTACCGCTCCTGCTGAGCGATGTAGGACGCACCACCTTCATCGAACTGACTCGACGGACCGCCGATGGGCCGCAAGTTGTGGATCTCTTCGGCCGGAAGCCAGATGCTCGGATGGGTACGAGCGATCGTGTATGGCACGTTCCCGGCCTTCTGGCGGTTGATGCGAGTCGCAGCATCCCCTGGAGCCGACGCAGGGCCGGTGTACCGGGAGTTGTTGAAGACATCGTACGAACCGAACCGATGACCAACGGGGCGAACGGCGCGACCGCCCGGACCCATTTCGAACATGGTCAGAAGCGTCGTGTTGGTTGCAGCGATTCGGCTGACAACCTCCGTGATGACTTCTGCCCTCAAGACTGACTGAATCGATGGCATCTCAAATCACCTCTTCTGGTGTGGGTTATTTCTGTGACAGCACGAACTCTCACGACGGATTAGGTCGCGACAGTGATCGTTGCTCCGGTCAGGTTTTTGTAGATCCACTTGAGCCCGGCCGCAGTCCGGACACACTCGATCTGAAGCCGAGCACCGATCTTCTCGGATGCAGTCTGGAATGCCAGACTGTCGGCTGCCACGTCGTTGATGGCAACGATGTTGTCACCCTCGGCCGACGCGATAATCAGGTTCTGGTCGGCCATGTTCAGGAACTCGAACTTGACCCCTTCCGATGTCGCAATGGCGGGAAGCACGTGCGTCACGGCGCCTGTGCCAGTCGTTGCGATCAGAAGGCCAGACTGGCTTGCCGTCAGCGTCTGGGCCGTGGCGACCCAGAGGACACCAGTGTGCTCGTGCGGCTGACCCTGCAGGTCGTCATCGAAGATGAAGTTCTGCGAGAGCTGCTGACGAGCTTGATAGTCCAGGCCGATCAGCTGACCAGCCTTCACTGCACCACCAACCAGCACTGTGCAGAAGCGATCGACTGCGTTGGCGTCAATGTCCGTCATCCGAAGACCCAGGGCATTGATGGCAACTGCCACTCGTTGCTCGGCGGTCGCTGACGTTGGGTCGTAGTTGGTGAACGACCCGTCCGACAGCTGCGCCAGGACAAGTCCCGGACGAAGGTCGGTCGTCGGAGTCGAGCCAGAGTCGACGGTGGCGGAATCGATCACAGCGCGGAACAGAATGGCCGGTGGCCGCTCATTTCCTGCCTGACCCCACAGAATGCTTCGTTCGACCGTTTCGCGAGCGTCCTGGAAACCCGGGACCGCGAATCCGCCGGTTGCACCACTTGACATGTCATTACCTCGTGAACTTGAGAACTGAAAAACAAAAGCTCAGCACAGCACCCGGCGGTGCGTTACTTCTCAATGGCTGGGTGGTAGCCCAGGAGTTCGTCAGCCACTTCCTTGGCCTCTTCCTCGGACATCGCACCCTCAGGGTCGACCATCAGCTTGACGTCGAAGAACTCCGTCATGTTGTCTGACGTGCTGTCCCCGGTGGGCAGTGGACCGGCATTCTCCGGCAGTGCTTCCAGGGTCGACAGCTGGATGTCGAGCTCGGTCTTGTCGTCTTCTTCGTTCTCATCCAGGCTGAGCTGGATAGACCCGAGCTGTTCCTCCCACCCTTCCTTCATCTGCGGGGTGGCACGGCCAGTCTTGATCAGGTCGTCAATCCGCGACCGGTACGACTGGATCTTCGCCTCGCGGGCATCGCCCAGGATCTTGGCGAGGCGGGGGTTCTTGTTCGCAAGCTGAGACAGGTTCAGCACGGTGGTGTTCTCCTCATCTTCTCCGGTGTCAGACAGGCTGTCGCCCATCCCTTCACCGTCGCCATTGTTGTCTCCGCTGCCGCCTTCTTTTTTCACGGCCTTGTAGGTCATGATTGCTGCCAGCAGCGTATTCAGGTCCCCGGAAAGCTTGGTGCCTTCCGGAACGACCACGCCGAGCTCAGCCAAAGCCGCAACAACCTTGGCGTTCGATTCGTCACCATCTTCTCCAGGACCGGGCATGCCGTCCTGGTCATCATCGTTGATGCCGTCGTCGTTCGAATCTTCCGACGTCACATCAGATGCCGACGTGGCATCCACTTCGTCTTCTCGTTCATTGTCCATCGGCATGTCTTCTCCCATTCGGCTGAGGAGCATGGATTCCGGGGTGTCATTTTCAGGCCAAGGAAACTGGTACTTGACCTCAACAGATTCGTCAGACTCGCCGCTCTTCATGAAGACGGACGTGTAGAAGTCCTTTGCTTCACGAGCGGTCTTGAACTCATCAAGCGTGATTGCCTTGCCTTTGTGCTCCCCGGTCGTGTAGTAGAGGCTCGCAACGCCCCCCTCAGTGAACAGGACGCTGTCCTGGTTCAATGCTGACCCGATCTCCGACATCTTCTTGCGTTCGGAGTTCGGCACGAACGCGATCAGCGTTTCTTCTTCGCCACCGTAGTAACCGGTGCCCTTGGTGTACCGGTAACCCTGGTTCTGAAGGATGCGCTCGAGCTTGTCGTACCGCTCTCGAATCTCCTCTTCGGTGACTTCAACCTTGCCTTCGGTGTCGGCATCGCTTCCTGCGAGGTACTCCTTCTCCGGGTTGATCCCCGCGCTGATGTGAGTCGTCTTCGCGTTGCGAATCAGCCACTCGTACTCGCTATCAAGCAGGCCTTCCTTGATCTCGCTGCCTTCGCCGGGCTTGACCGGGATCGTCTTGTTGAGCAGGCCTTCGTCCCACTCCAGTCCATCCCACAGCATCTTCCCATTCTTGAGCTTCTTTGGAGGATCGACTTTGGACCCCCTCTTCTTGGTGTCCCCACTCTCTTCGCCAGCCTTACCTGATGCGGAGTCACCACCGTCAGCAGATTCGGGATCACCTCCCTTCTCTTTGCCTTCGGGCCACTTGTATTCGTAGGACTGCTTCTCCGTCCCAGACTCAAGCTTCTTCTTCTCTCCCTTGCTGAGGCCCTCGATGACCTCCTTGGGGATGAACTTCCCGCCAGGATAGAACGTGCCCTTCAAAGTGACTCCACCTTTGGGGGCTCGCTTGTGCTTTCCTTCGTCGAACGACAACTCGATCATTTCTGGTCCCGAGAGCGTGATGGTGTCGTAATCGAGAGTCGACAAGGTGAGTGTGTTTGAATCTGCCGGGGTAAATCGATCCCGCTGATCCTTGATCACAGGCTTGGACGTCAGCGCGACGTGCGTGATCGCGTTCTCCCAAACATCCCCCCGGCTGTCGATGAACCCCTTGGAGATTGCCGGTGAAACGTACCCACCAACCTGCTCAAGCCGCTTGGCGTCGTCTTCCATGGGGATGTCCATGCAGACTTCCAGCGACCCGTCATCACCAATCCGGAAGTCATCGACCCACCCAGCATTCAGCTTTGCGAGCTCGCGATTCCTGGATCGCATTTCATTACGAGACATCGGCTTCCCGAGCGGGTCTGACCGGTCAGGGTGCTCCCACGGAACAGGTATCTTGATCCCCTTTTCCTTCATCCGGGCCATCGTGTCTCGCCAGTGGGCTACGTCACTCTCGGTGACTTTGAGTAGACTTCCATCTGGCAGGACTTGGACGCCCGGTGCAATGATGTCTTTCCAGAACTTCACTCGTTCGGCCTCCGGCAGATCGTGTAGTGTCAAGCGATGCTAGGACTGTTTTTCAAGAGAAGTCAACGCGAATGCGTGTAGTGTTCGCCCTTACACGTAACAAGGAGCTCCCTGTAAATGGCCATCAACTACACGAACCTGTTCACGAACATCGGTGCGATCGTCAAGGAGATGAACACGTTCCGAACGGACTCGAAAGGCCTTGAGTCACGCAGGGACACGCTAAAGTCGCCATTTGAAACGAACGGAAACACTCGGCCGGTCCAGGGCATCTACGGGACGTACAACGGGTTCGAATCGAACTACGCAAGGCTCTCGGCTGAGTTGGTCGGCTACATCACGAACAGCCTCACCGACCTGGATGACGTCATCGACGCGTTGGACTTGCCCGACAACTCCCTGACGACGGTGCTCGACCGGCTATTCGATGACATGTTGATGCAGAGCCAGACGATCAAAGAATCCGTCGCAACCGTGGGCAGTTTCAGTGCGTACGGGACTCCGGTCGGGAACGGCTCGATCCTGACAACACAGGTCATGGACGGAATTACGGCACCGTCTGCTAATGTTCAATCTCGACCTGACTATGTCGGGCTGACATCGGAAGTCACGATCGATGACGTGACGACGATCCGCTGCATCGCCGACGAAGGCGACGGGCTAACGCCCGGACAGGAACAGTTCCAGATCCACGGACAACTCGCCGGTGAGCAGTGGGGACCTCGCGACTACGGCACCGGCACCGGACCGTCCATCCAGACGGCCGCAGCATTGGCGTTGAACTCGAACGGCAGCTTCGACACGGTCGAAGACCAGAACGGGACTGACGTTCCTTCGGGGTGGACCATTGCGACTGGCGACGAGACCAACGTCCAGTCGAACGCCAGTGCGTACCGCGGGGATTACGCTGTCGAGATCATCGGTGATGCGGCAACAGCCAACATCAGGCTCGAGCAAGACATCTCGCTCAACGACCGTGGCGGTTACATGGTGTCGTTCTGGCTTTACCCGCACACCACGAGCTCGATTATCGTTGGCGTTGACGGGACAGGTCTCGACGAGAAGCTCACGATCGACATGTCACTCGAGACGCCCGCAACGTGGGTTCTCAAGAGCTTCTACTTCACGATCCCATTCACAGCACCGACGGACGCCAAGATCTACATTCAGGCGTCTGGAACGTGGGGTGGGACAGTCACCGCCAAGGTCGACGACCTGTTCATCCTGACCCCGACTTGGCACAACGGCGTCGGGTATGTCATCGTCCCAGGGAGCACAAACTTCCGCCGACGGGACACATGGCAGTCGACGATCACTGTGGTTCGCGGGCTGTTCCAGGACAAGTTCCGCGAGGCCTACGGAATCCAAATGCCCAGCGCAACATCACCAACGATTTCGGACTCACTTGCACAATGACCACCGAGAAGATCACGTTCGACAACAAGGACGACCGCAAGCAGATTATCTCCGCGTTGGAGAAGCTTTCCCCAGAAGGCCGCATCGGCTTTCTGAAGTGGTGTTGCAGTCGCGCAAGCACACCAGCCCTAAGGCACACGGTTGGTCCCGGCACCTTAGGGCTGGTCAATGAGATCATGCTCGACGTTACGATGCTGATCATGCAGCACGGACTCAGCGAACGCGACGTCCTCTCCGAGCTCGAGAGACGGGCGAGGATTTACTCCTAGCCTTCGATCGCGTCCGAATCCTTGACTGGTCCATCAGCGAAGGATCCATCTTCTGGGGACCGGAAGCCTCGGTACGCGTCGACGATCCCTTTCTCCATTTCTTGGTCCGCCGAGGCTTCGCAATCCTCCTCGCTGCTTCTCTCAGCCTCCGGTTGCTCATCTTCGGTGGCCGTGTCGTTGGGGGAATTGAGGAAATCGACGACGCCCAACGAATTCGCGAGACCAGCACAGACTGCGATGGACAGTGCTTTTCCTGCAGCGCCGCCGCCAGCAGGCCGAGTAAACATGAGGTGGTAGACGTCCGGGTCATTCTCGTCCTGCTTGACATCAAGGTTCGTGTACAACTTCACTTTCTCCGTTTTCTTGCGTTCCGCCATCTGGCGTATTGTCGCCCGGCCCAACAACGTCCGGACCGTACTCGAATGATTCGTCTGGCGTCTCGCCTTGGATGCCGCCCGTCAGTTCCTGGAGCTTCAGGTTCTTGTCAGCGATCGCGCGGTCACGGATTGATGAGATCCTCCGGCAGTTCTGAAGGATGATCCCAACAACCCCGCGATGCCTGCCATGAGGGTCATTCTCTTCCAGGATCGCAGCGGCAGCTTCGATGCCGGGCGTGCCCAATGAGTTCGCGATGTCGCGGAACAAGAGCTGATACAACGCAACCGGGAACCGTCCGCGGCCGGACATGTCGAACACCCAGCGGGCCAGGAAATCACCAAGCTTTCTGCGGTCACTGACGGTGTCGAGCAAGCGGTCCTCGTATTCACTCACGTTCGATGCGTCGTAGTAAACGGCTGAGTCGCTTCCAGGGTCCCCAACGATCCGCACCGCCCCACATTCAGCCATCGCCGACAACTGCCGCATGACTTCGGACATGCAGGCGTTCCTCGCCGACTGGTACCACCGAACATACCTGGACTGGGCAACCTCCTCGGCTGTTGCACCATCCGCATCACGAATGATGTTCAGGGTGACCTTCATCGCGTCAGTCAGCGTCTGTGTCATTACTGCCTCCACTTCCAGTTCCTCATCGCCTGAATCCGCCGATCACGGTCGGGCGACTCGCCCCGCCACCGGACATTTCGTGTTCATGGTTGTCGGCGAACCATGCCGCCATGCTGAACGTGTCAACGCAGTCGTCGTGTTCAGACTCATCGCTTCCGAACGAGATCAACTCGCTGACATAAGCCCCCAACCACGGAGGCTGACCTTCCGGAAAGAATACATCTCCCTGTGACATCTTGATAGCTGCAACCGTCGCGCGGCTCACTTTGTCACGATCGCGACCATGCGGGCTGTACGGCAAGATCGTCATGCGGTGGAACCGGTCATCTTCGTAGATCCCTCGCTTCAGCTGCTGGATCACCCCGGTTCCGCTCGACGCATCTTCGATGATCGCGAAGGACGCGCCGTGCCTCGCTGACTCGCGATAGATCAATGGAGCGATGTCGGGTACTTCGAACCGATCCCTGACAGCGTACAGGAGGAACAGTCGGCCGGTCGTGTATTCCATTGCCCACACGGCCACTACGGTGTAATCGGACGTCGTCTTGGTCTTCGATGCCGTATCAGCCGTCACGAAATAGATCAGCCTGTCTGCTGCTGCGATCTGCAGCTGCCCGTCGTCGTCGTACCATCGCATGTGGTCGCCAGCCATGTGGTAGAACCGGAACCACGACTCCTTGAAGATGTGCCCTTCGCCAGTGATGTCCCAGTTGCCGTACTCAAGGCGTTCCCGCTCGAGCGGGTTCAGTCTGACCAGCGATCGGCGATACTCATCCTGGTCGACCGACGGGTTGTCCAGAACTCTCGCCGGAACGAAGTAGCGAGTCTCAACGCCCTGACCGCGGCAGTAGATGCAGCTGCCATCCTTCCCGCCTGTTCCGTAACACTCACCACACTCGAGCGTCTTATCCCAGACCTTGGTGAACCGCTTTTCCTTGTCGCCCGTCAGGTAGTCGTCGGGAATGAACCGCTCTTTCACCCACTGTCCGTGCTGACCGCCAGGGTTCGTGGCTGACCGGATGCGGATCGGGATCGGTATCCAGTCGAGTCGTCGCATGCGTGAGAACAGGTAGAGGTAGTTCTCAACGGGGATCTGAGTCAGCTCGTCGAAGATGACCGTCTGAACCTCGGCACCCTGGTACCGGTACCGGTCGTTCGCAGCGTCCATGTATCCGAACGCGATCCGGGCCTCGACAGGGCTTCCCAGCTCTTTCGAGAAGTCTGACTCGCTGACTCGCCACGGATCCGGGACTGGGTCCCCAACATGCCGCTTCCAGCTGGCGAATAGCTCGTAGGTCCACCTGGAATCGAAGTGGAACGAGTAGTTGTTCCCGTCCCAACGGCATCCCTCAATGTCGCTCAGGAGGTTCTGGGCCTTGTCCATGAGCGCACCGGCCAGGGACAGGTCCTTGTACGTCCGGCGAAACATGATGGCCGAGTAATTCGGGACGTCGGCATACTGCAGCGCGGCAGCAATCAGGGCGTAGGACTTCCCTCCCGCCGCTGCACCGCCGTAGAGAACCTCGAGCTCGCTTTCGAGGCCCAGGAACATCTTCTGCTTCTTGTGTAGGTTGGGCAGTGACTTGTCCAGGAATCGGTTCGACCGATACCCGCGGTTGATCCTCTGAACCAGAGCCATGACCTCAGCGCGGGCTCTATCGTCGAGCAGATCCCAGTGCTTCTTGCAGGATTCGAGTAAGCGAAGAAGACGCCTTCGGTCAAAGCCAAGGGTAGAACGCGGAGAAGACTGACCGCGTGATGATCGGGGAGACGTATCCTCCATCGAGATGTTTCGACTGATCAACGAAGGCTGCTCCGCATGAAATGATCGGAGAAACCGCCGGGCAAGCTGGAAAAGATGAAGCAAACCAACATGCGATAGCCTCCCTGACTTCGATGTCCATGACTCCTCTTGAGGCCATTCTGCGGTAGACCCAGTGTCTGGTAATCACTCGGTCATGACGGTCGACCATTTCCCGGGAGTCCGCCCCCATTGCCTTCAGTGTGATCAACTCCAGCGTTCTGCTCAACACCTGACTCCGATAGCTGGGCAATGACACTCTCCAGTGCGGCCATTGCGTTATCCACTTTTGACACCGGCTCGACGTTAACATCCCCAACGATGTTGGTCTGATTATTACTGACGACAGACTGGAAGATGACCGGCTTATCCTTGCGGGTGCCCTTGACGTCTGCGATCGAATCGAGCTCGCGACGGGCGCCGTGTCCTTGCTTCAGCCAGTAGTCAGCCTCTTTCTGGTAGTCGTTCCGGATGACCGACAGAAGATCCCTCTTCGCGACCGCGTCAGCGATATCGATGTCGCCCTCAGACTCAATGATCTCCATGTCCAGCGATCGGATCTCGGTGCAAACCCTGTCATAGACCTGGAGCATTCGCTCGGCCCTGACTGACGCGATAGACACGTGCTCGGACCAGTACACCCAGCTCGCCGTCGCCTGCTGCACTTCGTCGTCAGAAAACAGCCTGCGAGACGTTCCCCAGCACTCGTCAATGACTCCCTGCAGTGACTCGACAGGGACGCGGAAAGATGACGCCATGTGCGAGGCTGTCTGCTCTCGAGACAGCCCAAACGACATTCGCTTCTCAGCCAGCCGCACCAGTGTCTGGCGTGGCGGTAGGCTCGCGATCGCTTCCCTGACTTCCGGGGTCAACGGTGGGTCTTGCTGGTTGCTGTCCATGGCCACCTGACTGCAGCTGGATGTCGTTGATGAGCAGTCTTCGACAGTACTCGGAGATCGACACCCCGTAAATACGGGCGATCCTCTGTGCGCGGTCCTTGACTATGCTTGAGACACGGAACCCGATGAATTCCTCGGCCATCCTAGTCCTTCTTCCTTGCGAGACGAACCATGGTTTCGCCCAGCATGTCCGCAAAACTGGCGGGAAACTTCAGCGACAGCGGCTGACCCACTTCATTGAACCGCAGCAAGATCAGGACGTCATCGTTTTCCCGCTTGATCTGGCACGACAGCCCAGCGGACTCATCCGCAATGAACCACGACTGCAGATCACTGCAGAACCGGAAGCACGACGACGGTCCATACGACACATCAGGCACGTACGCCCGGGGCATCGCGTCGATTAAAGAAGCCGCATGGCACATCGTTTCCCACACGGGCCAGACTTCAATGTCCTGACCGTCCAGTGTCATCTGCTGTGTGCTCGCAAGTAGTGTGCGAAGCTTGCGGCAGAGCACCGTGTGGTCAATGCTTCCGTCTGGTTTGATGTGATCGTGCGTGTCCATGCGGCTCCTCCTTCCGGTCTGCTATTCGGGGGCTTCGTCCTCACCACCATTCTTCTGCAGCGTGGACGAAAGCTCCTCCGCGGTCAGCTGGATGTCCTTGATGATGTCGCCGCGAGACTCGGTCAGCTGGGCTAGAATTGCCGCACTGACGGTCGAAACGCAGCATGGCGGGACGCGAATCGTCCGCATGTCCCCTTCCGTCGCGATCTCGACCAGGATGCCGGTTTCTTCGCCCGATTCCATCTTGTCGAGAATGCGATCGACTTCGGACAAGCTGTCGTTGAGTGACTTGATCTTCTCGGCCGCATCAACGATGCAGCCCGTGTCAATGCAATCGTGTTCTTCGTGATCGTTCGGCATTGCTTCTCCAGCTTGTGATTGGTGGTTCCAGAATGCCCGTCTCTCCGAGCTGTCACGGTACTGGCACCCGTCCGTTTTGGGGAGACTTCCCGCCAGCTTCGGTCATCAGCCTCCGTGTCAGCTGATGATCTCGCCTACATGCACGGTCGGCGTGAATAAGGTTCAGATCCCCTTCGACTGAAGGAACTCTGCCGTGGTGATGATTGCGTCATTCGCTCCCGGGTGATCGATCCCCGCAAGCTCCTTCTCCGACACTTCGATCATCGCCAGGACGTGCGCCGCTCGCTCCGGGCTGTGCGGCAAGTTGGATTGCAGATTCAAGATCAACTCTTTCGCCAATCGTGAGTTCGTGTCCATGCAGCAGCCTTCCTTCCTTTGACAGTTTTTCGACATAGACGGAAGACAGGGAAATCCTCACCCCGGTGTAGGGGTTCGAGCACTCGATCACCCAAGAGAGATCTCTTCCGCCAGCAGTGACAATTGCATCAACGTAGAAGGTAACCGGGTTCCCGATCCCCTCTAAGATGATGCGAATTGGGTCACCAACTTTGTACGGGCAAACGATGTCAATCCAGTCGTTCTTGACGGCCTTCCTTCGTTCAGCAAGATTTTCGATCGACTCGTTTACCCACTCGAGCTCGGATTCGAGCTTACGGATCTTCATGTCGCGAATGTTCTTCTCGCGAACCTTGAGATCGTTACTGTCAGACGCCATGCGTGCCCTCCACTCCCCGGTCCTCCCGGCTGGCCGTCCGGCTCTCCAACGCGTCCAACGCCATCCGCAGGTTGTAGATGGCCGTGGCGTTCTCACTGCACGCAAACTTTGACTGCTGGTAATGCTCCAGCCTGCCCAGTGCGGCGGTGATCACATCCTCGACGAACGCACCGTTCGGCTCTTTGCGGTCGTTGCCGCGACCAAGCGGGCCGTTCTGCCAGCTGATCGCAATTCCTCTGCCCGACGTAACACCGCCTGCCGGATTGCCATCCGCATCAGTCCAATGCTCTTGGAACACCCCATAACCTGACATGCCTCCCTCCGCTTCCAGTGTGACTCGACGTTCAACCCTAGTGAAACGCAGCCAATTCCACCACACCAGCCCGGCAAAGTCAACTCGCATTGTCGCTTGTTGCATGCATAGAATGCGACCTGATGTTGGTACCAACAACGACCAGAGTTCCGTTCACGTGAAGGAGAGAGCCATGGCCGAAATGGGCAAAATGAGAACAGCCGAGCGACGAATCGCTCGTGGTCTTCGCGGTACGACCCGCGTCACAGGACAGCAAGTTCGTCGAGCTGGCGGGAATGTTGCCGCTGCCCGTGAAGCTGTCGCAGGTGGGGACACTCGCGGCGCACGGCCGCTCGCCAGACTGCAACGACGATTCCCGCAATCGCGTCCAGCCGCCGCAAGGTTCGGTCGCTCCGGTCGCGCCACGACCCCGTTCGAGGCTCAGGGTGGTGGAGCTGCTGGTCGCCGCCGGGCTCGACGAGCTCGCCGAGGATAATCCAGCCAGCAGTCCACCTTGCAACAGGTTGACCAAAGGCCTGCCCGTTCTCATGATCGGGCAGGCCTTTTGCTTTCACACACTGGACAACTGGAATGACATCACTCCTCACACAAACCAAAGCAGCACTGGAACTTGCCCGAAGCCAGCACGAAGAGATCATCATCTCGTACTCGGGCGGCAAAGACTCACTTTGCTGCTTAGACCTGCTGACGCGATACTGGGAGCCCCACCAGATCCACGGCTACTTCCTCTACATGATGCCGAACCTCGAATTCGAGCAGTCGAAGATCAAGCGAGCCGTGAGAAAGTTCGGCATTCACATCGACCAATTCCCGCACCCCGAACTGCAAAAGATGCTTCGGGAAGGATATCTGACGACACGTCCGGTGAACTTCTCACGAAACATGAAGTACGCCGACTACTACGAGCTCATGCGGGACCGGACTGGCGCCAAGCTTATCTGCTTCGGGCAGCGGATGCAGGAAAGCCTTCAGCGCCGCGGCATGATCATGTCGACCACCGGAGGCACCGGGTACGACCCCAGGCTTGCCAAGCTGTTCCCGATCTGCCAGTGGAACTCCAAGTCAGTCAGCCACTACCTGCAAAGCCGCAAGCTGTCTGACCTGATCGTCGACACGGGCGGTCTCGACACGTCAGGCGTGTCACTCGCAGGTCACTTCCTGATCTGGCTCGAGGAGCGGCACCCTGAAGACTTTGAGAGAGTTTGCAGACTTCTGCCGTTCGCCCGCGCGAAGTCAATGAGAGAACGTCAGCGGCTGGCCAAAGGCCTGACCGTGATGGGCAATCGATCCTAAACACTGGGAGAACGCAATGACGAAGAAGAAAGTCGCAGCACAAAAGACCGACGGCAACGGCACGACAGGGACCAAGAAAAGGGCGTCGAAGAAGGCGGTCAAGAAGCGTGAGTCCCCGTCGCGTCTCAAGATCGTCGAGACTCGAATCATCAAACGGAGCATGATCACAAACGCCCCGTACAACCCGCGACGGATCACGGCCGCGGCCAGACGAAAGCTCCGCAAGAGCATTGAGCGATTCGGTCTTGTCCAAGATCCGGTCTGGAACGAAAAGACCGGGCACCTTGTCGGCGGTCACCAGCGAATCGACCAATGCGACAGCCTGAGCGACACGCCCGATTACGAGATTCCGGTCAAGGTCGTGAGCTTGAGCGAAGCAGCCGAGCGAGAGCTCAACGTCGTTCTCAACAACCAGAACGCCCAAGGCCATTACGACGAAGAGCTCCTGTTCGACCTGCTGAGCGACGAGTCCGTGCCGATCAATCTCGAGAACACGGGCTTCGAGCGGATCGACATCGAGCTTCTGGCCGAAGACCTTGGCGAGCAGTCGCCCATGTTCGACGCGATGCTCGGCGGCAGGGAGGCGCTGGACACAGCGATCGGCGACATCCAAGAAACACTCGAAGACATCGAGGAAGCCCGGCGGGTCGCAAAGGACAAGGCTGACCAGCAGGCTGATGACGATGATGATGACGATGGGCTGGACGACGACGGCGATAATGACAGTGACAACGACCAGGACGACGAAGCAGCACGGGACGCTGCCTTCAAGAAGGCAAAGAAGGAGTTCAGCGAGCGGGCTGTCATCGACTACGAAGGGAACTTCTTCATCGTGGTTGTCTTCCCGAGCGATGCCATGAGGCGGGCATTCTCTGACGCGATCGGGTCACCGCAGACCGACTACGTGAGCTTCGACGAGATCCGTGATGCGATCCTGCCCGAGGTGCTCGAGAAGATCCCGGACGCTGCTGAGCTCGAAGAGCCTGCGGTCTGAGAAGAAGGAGCCCCCGAGCTTGCAGTTCCAGGCATCGGTGGTTCGGCAGAGAGGCTCGTCGGTGCCTCCATCAGCCGCAGTGCTGTTGGGAGAACCCACCGGAGGATCGGGGGCTCCTTCGGCGGGAATGCTACACGCTGCTCAGCTGCGGTTCAACGAGAAACGGCAGTCAATCATTGCTGATCGACTGCCGTTCCCCGATGGCACGATGACAGGGCAAGGTCACTTCCTGCGACCCGACCGGCCCTGCTTGCCCTTGGACGACTTCTTTCCTGATGGCTGTGCCTTCTTCCCTCCGTAGGTCCCTTTGCGAATGCCGCACATGGTTCTTCTCCAACTGGGGCAAGAAAAACCGATTGTCCGGCGAAAGCAAATGCGTGTCAACCGGGGCGAGTCACTCAGACACACCAGTCACCCGGTCCCGAACGTCCTTGAGATCAGGAACCATATATCTGACGCAAAGGTCTATATCGCCCAGGATCGCATCCCAGGCCTTCAGATAGTACCGGCTTCCGTTGACTTCACGGATTGACACCGAGTCTTCGATGAACTGCCCGGCAAGGATGTCTCGTCGCAGTTTCATCTGGCCGATCCGGCGAGCAGACACGACCTGCTCAATGCACTCCGAACAACCAAAGGCCGGAAGATTGCTCCCCCACACCGGACCGTCAACATCGTCGATCAGGTCTTCGTCGGACCTTCCTTCACGGCACAGTTGCATCTGGGCGAGCCATTCCCAGAGCCGGTCCTCGTCTCCAACGAACTCCGTCTCGCCGTACTCCATCAACGCGTACCGTTCAATCTCCGAGAGATCTCTGATGGGCACCATGAACGGCACTTGACAGATCGTGCCGATGGCATGGGTCGACATCTCATCACAATCGCAATTGAAGCAGTGGACTGAAAACTGGGCTCGCGTCATTGATCTGGCTCCTCACTGTTCTCTTTGTATGTCAGGCGGACACTCCCGTTCGGCACGACCTCAACGCCGACGGGGACAGAGCCTTCAACCTGCTCAATTTTTCTGACGCTCCAGATGATCGCATCCGCGTGAGCATCCAAGGCTTTGTTTACCCATCTAATCCAAGCCTGGAGGCAAAAGGCCACGATCGCAACCATGATCGCAAGAGCGGCCGACAGGATGGCAGCCCCCGGTAGGCTAATCCCCATTATCACCATGTCCTGTGATGAAGACTCCAGTTCGAAGGCATTCTGATGGAGAGTCTTCCCGGTAATCAACAGAAGTGTATCGTGTCTCATACAATTCTCTCCTGAGTTCTGCGATTCCGGATGAAAGCCTTTTGGACTGAAGCTTCGCCTCGCGAACATTAAGCTCAAGCGACAGGAGGTCCCCGTACATGCCGTTAACCTTAATGCTCACCCAACCGACGGCAAGAAAAGCCGCCACAGACATGGCCATTGCAAAAACCTGACCTTCAATCATGATCGCGATCTCCTTTTCCCACCACGCATGATCGCTGCGAACATGATTCCGCCTGCATAAGCAAGGAAGCTCCCCGGCATCGGAACCGGCCTTCCCGACCCAACTCTCGGGTTGCTTGCGGCAGCACCTTTGCCGCTCCCGAACGTGACCGGCAATCCGCGTTCTTCCGCTGGTATTAAACAGTCGGTCCGCGGCCGCTTGTTGATGATGGACTTGCGGGCTTCCTCACGACGACGGCGTTTTCGGTTTGCTTTGCTTCTCACTCTGCACCTTCGCTTTCTTCAGTTGGGGATTAAATCGTTTCGGTCTTAATTTTCTGACGGCATCCGTTGCGATGCGAACAGCACGGACCGGACACGCCATTAAGGTGCCACCAGTCCATTGGATGAACAATGGAGCGACCGCACAAGACGCAATCGACAGACAGTGGGTAACCCGACCGAGCAAGCTCATCGACAGCGTGCGACGGAAGCAGGTTGACCTTTCGATGAGCCCAGCCCCGCCACGAGCTGATCGGAAGGACTGGCTGACCGCGGCACCAGCGGATGAGCTGCGACGTTGCGATCAGCGACGTTCCGCCGCCAGGGTACTTGTTCGCCCACACGGGATACCAGTCGTTCCCTCGGCACTGCCACCGTCTGCTGATGGTGATGATGCGGGCATTCGACCCGTCCCTGTCTCGCTGCTGCCAGCAGACATAGAACCCGCTCAGCCGCCGCTCGATCCACGCCATCTTGCAGTACGTGTGGAGTACGCGGTTCGACGCGAGGAGCCTTCGGTCGGACTCTTCGCGAGAGATGCTGGTCATGGTCGGTCTCCAGCCTTCAAGTGAACACATAGTTTAACAGTGGTAAAACATCACCTTACCGGGCACTGGACACAAAATCAATACGATTCCGGACAGCCCTCGATTCCACGGCGTATGTAACCAATAGGCCCGTCAGTCCTGACCTCAACCGGGTAGCTCAAGAGATAGGAGGATCAAATGGCAAACATCAGTGGAATCGGGCAGCACCAAGCAATCATCCGCGCCGAGCTTGACCAGCTGAAGGCCGAGATCTGGCCGGTACTGCAGCATCACGGCGAAGAGTGGGTTGATCGCTTCGACCAGATGATCCGGGCGTTTGGCAGCCATGACGAAGAGCCGTGGCGGTCTGTCGGCATCATCGCCCAGATCGGTCTTCTGCATCTCCTGGAGAGCTGGGAGGATCCGCCGGTCGCGACTCCTCGACCGCCGAGCTGACCACCGGGCCGGAAGGCTCTCCTGGATCGACGTACGTGCCCTGCACGACGGCGTTGATGTCGTTCAGCGTCTGCTTGAACTTCCGCTCGATCTCCAGTCGCCGCTCCGGGGCGTAGTGGCATGCCTGGACTTCGATGAAACACTCCTCGAGGCGGTCAACGAGCTTCACGACATCGCCATATACGCGGTACCTGATCTCCTCACGAAGACGGGCCTTGACTGCCAGCATGCGGTTTTTCAACTCCCGGGTACCACGACAAGCGACCTCTTCCCTTTTTGGGAAGAGGTGCTCAGCAAAGAAGGTCACCTCCGCGCGAATCGCCCGCTCGTGCGGATACCTGTTCGGGGCCGGGGTGTAGCTGAAGTCGCTGTCACGAATCATGGTCGGCACCCCGTTTCTGTGACCTGCTGAACCCAGACGTAGTCCGGCCCGGGTCGGTCCTTGTAGTCACCATTGATGGTATCAAAGACGGCCCCTGTCCCTGGCAAAAAACAGACCCACAGGCCCGGCGGATCACAACCGTACGGCGGTCCAGAAGACTCAGGCTTCGGGTCACATTCGACAGCATTTGCTGGCTCTGGCTCGTCAAAAGCCGCCCCAACGTGTTCATCGGTGGTCGGCCGCAGGCCACCATAGACCGACGGGCACAACCCCCTGAGTGGCATCGCTGCAGACTCAGCCAGTCGATCAATCATCTCCCTGACTGCGGTTCTCGTGATCATCTTACGCCCGGCCAAAAGGCAATTCAGCATAACGACCACGTCGCGGCAGAGATCACCGTAGACGTCCTGCCGGACCAGGGCTTCTGCTTCCAGGCAGACGTCTGGCTCGTCCGCGATGGACGACGATGTCAGTGATCGAGTCACTGAGAGCTTAGACTTGAACCCGTGCTGCTTGAGCCGCGGATCGAAGATCGGGGACGAGATAATCAGGTCGCTCCCGTAGGGTCGCTGCATGGTCGGTTCTCCTATTCAGGGTGGTCAAGTGGTCGGTGTTCAACGAGTGTAAAACTGGTCGTACATCAGATCAAGCGCGCGAGTCAACTCAGTTCCGCTTACTGACCGCCGGGCCGACCGGTGCCGGAACACGCACAGAACCAGATGAGAGCTCGAAATTCGCAATCTCCGGGCTTGTGACCAGGGTCGGCGGCTCAGATGCCACGAGAGCAGACAGGATCTCGCTGAACGTCCAAATTGAGGGCTTCTTGGCGGATCCGGAAGATGCTGCGAGATCGGGGCTGCGGCAGAATCGCCAGTTCCCGCCCAATCTAGTGATCTTATGGCCATGAATTCGGCCGTAAATCCGGGCGGGTACATAGGGTGGGCACATGCACTTTTCTGGTTTTCGTCGACGTAAGTCGTTGGTTCCGTAAAGGTAGTTGCGCATTCCCGGTGGGGTGGGTACATGTCAACCCGAAACCGGCTGGTGCTGTCCGCGTGCGCGCCCGCGTTGTGTATTAGTATAACGCGGGCGCGCACGTGCGCACGCATTAGATTACACATTACATGTACCCATTATGTTATTTACACTATAGATAAAAAAAGGAACGTGTTGCTGCATAAGGACTTGCAGGTGGGTACACCCCCAATGTTCAGTATGTACCACAAACACTACTGACTTCCCGCAACACGTTGTGGCGCAACGACTTGAGTCGGTACATGGTTGGGGCAGTAGGGTGTACCCTCATGTACCAGCACTGAACAATCGCCTACCTAGAACCCGCCGTCGCTCGTCAAGTTCCTGAGCGAATGCCCGTCATCGTTGAGCTGGATATACCGCACGACCGTCTTTCGGACGCTGTATCCCTCCCGCTTGCGATCACTGACGGGGAACACGTTGCTCGCGCCGCCTGATCTCCAGTTGCGGGGAGCCGTGATGCCTTGCGATCGAAGCTTGCGATCGATGATGTCGGTGACGGTGGCCATGACTGACCGGCGGTTGCCGCGATCCATGGACCGGCTCTTGATGTGCCCGCGGCCGGTGTGCTCGTACCAGATCGAGTACAGGTCCCAGAGCTCATCGGCAGACATGAACGCCTCGCCGTCGGGCACGATCTCGAAGTTGTCCAGGATGAACTCGGCCGCGGCACTGGTCCCGGCCAGCAGGTCGTCTTCGCTGACCTGAGGCGGCATATCCAGCCTGTGGCCGTTGTTCTGGTACCTTCTGAGGCCTTCGATCGCCCAGTTGAAGATCCCAGGGAGCTCTCGCCTGAGACGCTCTAGGAGGCCCTGATCCTCGCTTCCGAGGTAGCTGTTCTCCATTTCGAAGAGCACGAACCGGCTGGCGACGACTCCGGACGGATCATCCAAGACAGGCATACAGTTGGATGCGATCCAGATGTGGTACGAAACCGCCCGGTTGATCCGCTGCTTGCCTTTGCGGTTGATTCCCATGTCGTCGCCGGACGTCGCGGAGAGCAGCGTGGTGGTGGTCCGCATGTTTCGCCCGTTGAGCCGAGCCTCGCCGAAGGTCAGGACGCAGGAGTTTGCGGCTGGCTCGAGTCCGAACTCGCTCCCCAGCTGATCGAAAGACAGTCCCATGACCCGACGGCCGGTGAAATCGGTCGAGGAGCTCATGAGGTGCCTGAGGATGTGCAGGATGGTCCCTTTGCCTGACCGGGGCGGACCGACCATCAGGAATGCCTTCTCGCGTTCGTTGCGGCCGAGCAGGGTATGGCCGAATGCCGTCTGTAACGCGTCACGGCTGGACTGGCCCTCAGCACCCGGCCAGACGCTCTCCAGGAACTTGAGCCATTCGGGACACTGAGCCTGACTGTCGTAGTCCCATTCGACGTACCACGTCGTGACCAGATCGTGGGACGCTGGGACCGGGTCGACCTGACGACCGGCAGCGATCTCCGCTGGGAACACGGTCCCGTTGGTGCAGCAGATGGCGTCTCGCGGCTGGACTCCGGGCATCGGTGGCCCTGAAACCCAGAACGGGATGTTTGTTGCACCGGAGTTCAACGCAGCCTCAGAGAACAACTGCTCGAGGCTCCGGAGTACCTCGTTGACGTCAGTGGTTGACGGTGACCGCAGAGGCTTGTACGAGCTGAGCTCCCCGCCCTGCGCGAGAAATTCCTTGCGTTTGCGGTCGTTCTCTTCGGAAAACAGCTTGCGGAGCAGGTCGGTGATGTGCTTCGACGCGTGGGCGACTTGGCATTCGATGTAGCCGTTGCCTGACGTGGATACGAACCACTGGTCATTCAGGTAGGCGATCTTGCGGTCCGGGGACCGGAAGTACTCACCGGCAATCTTGCCGTGGTCCGGGAACCGGAACTCCTCGACGGCCGTAGCGGCCGAGATTGACTGGGACGACGCCTGGATGGCTGCCAGCAGTTCGTCCCGGGGCCCGTCGGTCAGGCCTTTCCCGACCATGCGGTGGATTTCGTCCTTGCCGATCAGATTCTCGACGAAGTCGTGAGCGTCATCGCCGGGACCGGCGCCGGGCAGGTCCGCGATCGAGACTTTGCATTTGAGGCCTGTCGCGAGCAGTCTGGCGACCGATTCGGCGTATTTGACGCCCGGGAGGTCGTTGTCCGGCAGAATGCAGACTTCCCGGCCAGCCAGCGGCGTCCAGTCGGTCATCTCGAACGCGTCCGTGCCTCCGGCTGACGTGGTCGCGATGAGCCCGCAGGTCCTGACGGCGTCGGCGGCTTTCTCGCCCTCGCAGACGTAGACCGTCTCTTCGGACCGGCCTGGGTCCAGGATGTCGGCCAAACAGTAGAGCGGCCGAGGGTCTTCCATGCCGTGGAGCCCCCAGCGGCCGTCACGGTGGGATGCCTGCCGGACCTCCTTTCCTGGTTTTCCGTCCTTGTCCAGATACTCAACCCGCAGAACGGCGAAGGCTGGCGTGCCGGTCGCCGTCAGGTACAGGTACTTGCGGACGCCCAGGACATTCCATCCGCGGTCCTTGCCGAGCTGCTCGACCGTGGTCCTGACGGAGTGGAGGACGGCCTTGAAGTCGGTGAATGGAAACTTCTTCCCGGAGTCCCGGGACTTCTTGGTGCTGGCCTTTTTGCGTGGCCTGGGCTTTCCGGGGTTCTCTGGTTGCAAGTCGGCTGGACTGATCCCGAGCGCATCACAGATCTGTTGCGTGGTGCATCCGGCGTGGCAGACCAGCCGCTTCCCGCCGTCCGGCATCTCGGTGACCGTCATTGACGGCTTCTTGTCTTCGTGGGCCGGGCAGAGAGCCTTGTATTGCCTACCGGATTTGACGACGCCCTTGCACATGGACACAATATCTTGTAGATTCACCTGCAATCCTTTCTTCAGGGGAATGAGAAGCCCCGGGGCTTTGGTCGGACCCGGGGCTTCATTTATGCGCTGGTGATGGTTCGGCTGCTGACGTCAGTCGTTGCCGTGTCGCCAGAAGGCTTCGAACCAGCGGAACGCCAGTTGTTCTGCGATCCATCTTGATGGAGCGAACTGCCACTGGACGTTGGGGTACTGGATTTGCCATGAGAGAACCGACCGGACGATGGCGCGAGGGAGAGCCGAGCTACTGTACTGGCCGGATGCAATGGCCGCAATCGACGATTCGACGATGACCATCGAGTGTCGCAACTGGGAAAGCCGGGCAATCTGACTCAGAAACCGCCGCCGGTCGTGCGTGCAGCAGCTGATGAAGTCGTCGATGTTCTTCCGCTCGACCGCAATGACCGTTTCGAAACCTTGGATCGAGTAGTCACCCGGGTTGAGAGCCTTCAGCTTGGTGTTGACCTGGATGAGTCCACCGCCGTCAGTCTTTGATGCCTTGTGGTTCTGGAACAGCCATGGCGTCTGCTCTCGAGTGTCGATGATGACTGTGAACGGGCAGGTTGTGGCCGCTTGTTGTCGCGGCTGCTGCTGGCGATGACGGCCGTCGGATCCGTCGGATCCGTTGAATTCAAAAACGAAGTCATCCGTGACTTGTTGCTGCGGATGTGTCGCGCCGAACTGCTGTGGAGCGGGCCATGGGTCCTGACTGGATGTTGGCGGCGGTTGCTTGGTCCTCGACTGACCGGCTCGGAGTGATCGCGTCAGTGGGCCTTGTGAGCGGGACTTCTTCCTGGACGGTCGCTTCGGCATCGGTCAGTCCTCGCCTTCGTGTTCAAGGCCTGTCTTGCCCGTAGGCAGCTTGCCAGTGATTCGAATCGACCTGAGCCGTGGAAGCAGCCAGTCCTTGTCGATTCTTTTGTGCTGACCGTTCGAGAACCTGATCGACGTCTCGAGCGAGCCGAGCGATGCGATCATACTCTCGAGGCGATCCAGTTCATCCCCGGAGAGGATAATGTCGCTCATAATCTCTGATGTTAAGACCTTGTTGGGCATCTGGCCGGGACCTTGAAATGAGTGGGGGGATTAAAATTCAGCCATTGCTTCTTGTCTTGAATATCACGACAGGCTCGATCTGTCCGTAGTACAAGTCTGGTGGATTCCGCGCAGGCTCCACTCCCGTGAACCGGTAGACGCCGTCCAGCAGCCGCACTGTCTGCCCGACCTTTGGGAGAGGTGTCATGTACCCTTGGACGTTGAACCCTCCGTTATCCAACCGTGAAGTTCCCCACTGCTTTTCAATTGAGTTACCCCAGCAGCTCTGTCGCCCGTCAATGTCGGCATAGATCTCTACGCTATCGCCTTCGGTGTAAGTCGCATCGTGATGCACTTGCTCTTTGGTCATGTCGGTAAACCTTTCGCCGCCGAATGATTGATTGAAACCGAGCGGCGGCAGCGACGGTTTCTGCATTCACAATCTTCTTCTCGCACCGGCTGAACCGGGGCGTTATGCCGACGGGGCTGGTTCCGACCATTGACCCATCCGCCTCAATTCCTTTTCCCACAATCCTTGCGTGTTCTCGTCGCAATGCGAAATGGCGTCCTTCCACGTTGGCCAGCGTCCATGCTCACCGTAAAACTTGTATTGGTAGTACAGCGATTGGTTGTTGTGCGGTGCCTCTGGTGGGTGATCCACTGCACATTCTTGGCAAACGTCTTTCTTGCACGGCAACAATGTCATTCCAGCCACGATCTATACTCCATCGCGGCATAACAAAGCGTTGGACACGGAGCCGCGAAGCCGTGCCAACTCAAATTGAAAACCGCTCGTCGCGGCCCGGTCAACGCAAGCGTTATGCGGACTACCCGCCGTGGCCCAATGCCTTGCGAGCAATCCTCGCTTGGTGCTCCTGTCCATCGCGATATCCCTGCATGTAATCTAATGACGAGCCTTGGAACTCATTCCGCCCCATGACGATTTGCAACAGTGCCCGCTCCATCCGGTTCACAACATCCTGCAGCCTTGTGATCCTGTCGTTCCGGTCGTCTTCGCAGCCCAATCGATCAATGAGTGACTCAAGAGCACGGATGTGATCCGGCGTGATATTGAACCATCCTCCCGGTGGATCGCCAGCACCTACGCCAAGCTCCATGCAAAGGTCATCAAGCATATTCCATTCGTGGTCGCTTAATGTTTCAGCCGCATAACAATGCGATGAACGCGGAGCCGATTCGGTTTCCGGTTTTTTCACGTCGTTCGCTTCGGTCACATTCGTTTGTGCTTCCATCGTTTCTCCTTGGGCCATCGGCCCGGTTATCGCTGGCGTTAATCAGCCTCAGCCGTCTGTCACGCCGTGGCTGATGTTGTTTCGCTGATCAGTTTCAATGCAGCCTCGTAACCGGTCTGGCTACTCTCCACGCCGATCTGTGCCAACTCAGCAATGCAGCCAATCACGTCTTCCGGCGCGTCGTTCGTCATCAGCACTGATTTGTTGGCACCATCCTTGTGTCGCATCACCACCGTTGGCACGGCATCGAATCCGTATCGGCGGGCAATGTCGGTCAGTTCATCCATCTGCAACGTCAACTCGCTTTGCATCGCTTCAAGGCTCATCGAATCCATCCCGCATGAACGCCGCATCCCCGAAGACGGCGTGATTAACAAATCGCTGTACACGGAGCGGCGGTCGGGGCCGTGCTCCAAAGTTGCTTGCCGAACTCCGCCGCCCGGTAAGCTCAGCCGTTATGCCTTAAACGGTCCTCGCTGCTCAACGCGATTCATCATCTCGAATTGCAGTTCGTCCGCGTCATCTTTCCACCATCGCACATCCCACTGAACGTGCCACGCATCCTTCCGCCGAGACATGCCCCGCACGGACCAACCACGCCATTCGCACTCTTTCTCCAACTCGTCACGCATGGCGGTTGCGTCAACCAGTTGCCCGATTGCGATGTCGATGCAAATGTCCTCAACCATGCTGTCGATTCGACCACTGTTACCACCGAACCCGAACCGCATGAACGGAAGATACATGACGCACGGCGCGTCAAATTCCCAGTGTGCATCCCACATCACAGCCCGAAAGCGTGTTGGCAAATCAGGCATAACAAGGCGGTCAACCGGAGTGCCGGTCGGCGTCGTTTCTGATTCCATAGTCTTTCTCCGGCACCCGGTTACCGTGATCGTTGGGCGGACCTCGGCCTCCATGCTAGACGGATTGACTTTGAATCCGCTCAGTGACCCAGTCCCGCAACCACAGAAGGCATTTGCACTGCCCTGAGTACTCGGCGTCGTACAGGGCCCTGTTAAACCAGTGCCCTGTTCCGGCACCCGGCTTGTCATTCGGTGCAAACGCCTCAATGGCAGCATCAATGCCATCACACACGTCACCGAACGTCAATCCCGAGGCCCGCCCAACGGTCGGTGGCTGACTTTCTAACGCTGGCGCGTTTTCGCCATTCGCCGGCCTCGGCTGGTCATTCATCGCGTCCTGACCTGACGTCTCAACTGGTTCATTCATACGAACACCTCCGTTAGAGTTCCTCGCCCAACAATGGCTTGCACCGGACACCAGCAGCTCGCAATCCATGCGAGCCGCCGGTGAAGCCACCGACCGTTATCGCTCCCGATACTGATTGCGACCCCTGCGCAGTGGTATCACGTCGTCGCAGTTGCAATACACAGTCCGCGGTGCATCACGCACTGTGTGCCCCTCGGTCGGCACTGAGTACGGAACGTAATCGGGGGGATTTTCGCTGCTGCCATGCACCACCGTCATTTCTGCAGTGCGGCCTGGGAACGTGTTGATCATGATTTCCTCACTCGATAACAATGCGTCCTGCGGACTGCGCCGCAGACGCTCACGTTCTACGGAACAAACGGCAAATCAAACTCTGACGCTGGGACAAACCATTCGACGTCTAACCAGTCCCACGCCCCCCACGTGTCGCCGTCCGCGTTGTCGAATGCTGCACCAGTCTCGGGGTCAACTCGGGCCACGACGCTGTGAATGTCCCATGTGTCATCTGACAGTCGCACGGCAAACACATATTGATCGCCGTCGATGAACTCCTGGTGCTCATTTCCTCGTGCGCCTCCAGGCTGCCACCGCTGGCACAGTTCAATCGAACCGTCGCTACGAATGCCTGCAGTACTATCGGTTCCGACGGTCTCGGCGTAGAGCTCAAGTTCCCTCTTCAGCCTCTTGTATCTCGCCGCAAGCTCTATGATCCCGTTTCTCATGTCTTCACCCCGGCCGACAATTCCCTCCTCGGTCAGGCAGACTCGCTCATCGTACTTATCGTGCTTTGGTCCAAACATGAACAGCCTGTCGAGCTTGGAAAGGATGTCCTTGTACGCATCACTGAGCGACTGGTACGCTTTCTCTTTCTTCTCGATGAGGTTGCGAAAGGATTCCTGTGACTTTCGCCATATCACTCCCGTGATCCCACCCCATTCGTCGCTGGGCGAGGTGAGGCCAATCTCTTGGCACATCACCATGAACTCTTCAGTGAACGGACCATCTGCGGTGGACCATGAAAACCTGAAAGCAGCAGCTATTGCAGATTCCCTTGATGGCGACGAATTGAGCTCATAATTTGGCCCGTGAACATTCCATCTATCATTGGCATGCTTCATCGCCACAGACTCCCCGCCTGGGCCAGAAACGACGACGACACCTTCACTCTCGTACTTCACGCTCATTGATATCTCCCAGTGTTAGAGAACCGCAGTCACTACGGCAGTCGATCAACCCTCACCGCTCCGCGTAACACCCTGTCCTGGGCTACATCCAGGCATCTCTGCGACACGTCAATCGTGATGCAGTTTCTGTCAAGTGCATCAGCAACCACGGCCGTTGTTCCTGACCCGCAGAACGGATCGAGGATGAGATCTCCGGGGTTCGTGTACGCCTTGATCAGCCGCTCCAGGTACTTCTCAGGCAGCTGGTTCGGGCAGTCCGGTTGTCGCTCCCTGCTGTTTCCCTGAACTCGGCCCCAGTATGGGCCATCGCTTGGAACACCCCAAACGGTTCCGGGAAGCCGCGAACCTCCTCCATCCGTGTCGTGAATGCGTTTGTCGTTGTAGACAGTAGCACGGTCTGAGGGAACGAGAACATCTTCCGGGTTCCATGTGTGAGGTGCATCACCCTTCTTGTAGATCAAGCAGTGGCATCGAGCGTCAATCCAATTCGACTTATTACACTGGCCGAACCGATAGTGCCAATTGATCCAGGCGATGCGGGTTAAGCTGCGGCGAGGGCACTTGTCCAGATAGATCTCCGCGAGATCGTCAGGGCCATGCAGGGCAATGACTCCGCCGTCGACCATGTTGCATGAGACAGCTGAGATCGCGTTCCCAATCATGATCAGGAAGTCTTTGCGGGACATCTTGTCGTCGTGGTCAGAATAGTCCTGTCCGATGTTGAATGGCGGGTCAAGGAACGCAAAGTGGAACGGGGCTTCCCGCTTGTATCTATCCCACAGAACTTTGGTGCAGTTGCCATGAATGAATTCAATCATCGTCTATGAATCCTCCCATACCCTGAGCCTTCTCGGCAGTCCGCAGAGCGACTTGACGCACGCTGTGCTTGTGTGTGCTCTCAGAAGCATGATGCACTGTTTCATGTTAAGCCTGTGCTCAATTACAATCGGTTTGATCAGTTCGACACACTGCTTGAGCTCATCCCACTGCTCAGACGTCAGTAGCCCCGTCGGATGGACTGGCTTCCGGCGGCACGTCTTCCAGTATTGGCACTCATAGTCCTTCAGCTCAGAGACTGAACCGCTCGCCGGTTTAAGGCCTGTCTCTTGCTCCATCCTCCTGCAGGCCTGGGGTATGGTTTCGTTGCTGATGTACAGGAAGATGTCGTTTTCCCTCAGCCACTTCCGGACGTCGTCAGCCTTGGCCAACTTAGTCGCCTTCCTCTTGGTCTTTGTCATTCGGCAACCTCCTGCAGCTGTGAGAGCTCGTATCCGATCCGCTCCTTGAAGAACGTCTTCCGGTTCACGATGTCGCGTTGCTGACAGTAGCCGTCCAGGTGCGACTTGCTGCCGACCACAATCGTGGCCTTCTCTGACCGGCTCAGTGCGGTGTAGGTCCATTCCCGTTTGGCAACCATCCGATAGCCGTACGATCCCGATGTGGCGACAACAACGAACGGTGCCGATGATCCCTGCAGCTTGTGGACGGTCATGGCGTAGGCCAGTTCGATCTCGTGACGCATCACTGCAGGAACCTCGACCACTCGCTGAGGATTCCAGAACTCGACGATCGCCGCCGGTCCCTTGGCTGGTATGTCGCGAACGACTCCGATGTCGCCGTTTGCCACATAGCGCTCCTCTCCGTCGCTGTCCTTCAGCCATGAGTTTTTCTTGCAGATGACGCGGTCACCACGGCTGTATGGTCGGTCGGCTTGAAAGCCGGGATTGAAGAGCGGCCGGAGCTTCTCGTTCAAGTCTTTGCGGCTGACCGGGAGATTGGCGTTCAGGGCGGTGGCCACGAACACGTCGCGGACGAGACTGTCGGTCATTCCTCGGTCGCGAAGTCCACGGCAAACATCGACCACGGTCCGCTGCGTTGCCACATCGTTCGGTGTGTTGATGATCCGGAAGTTCTCAGGACTCTCCAAGTCCAGGTCGATCTTCTCTGACGGCTCCCACTGGTCACCGTTGATGATCGCGTTGCAGACGACGCCGGTCCGTCCGGAGTATCGGTGGACTGACGACAGCGTGCCGACCGGAACATGTCCGGACTCGATCAGGTCGAGGTATGGACAGCCAGCACCAACTGGGGGGAGCTGGTTCGGATCTCCGACCAGCAGGATCTGACAGTGGTCCCGAGTGGCCGACAAAAGCTTGTCGAACAGATCAGCGTCAACCATGGACGACTCATCCACGACCAGCAGGTCACACTCGAGCGGATTACCGGCATGCCGAGTAAAAGCGAAAGCGACATCTCCGTCATCGCCTTCGACCGCCATTGGTTCCATCGCCGAGTGGATCGTCGTGCAGATCGGCTGCAGTCCGGCGCCGACCAGGAGCTCGTTGGCTCGAGTCGCAGCCTTGCCGGTCGGTGCCACCATCTGGACTCGGACGCCTGACCGGACAGCCTGAAGGATTCTCGCGGTCGTCCACGACTTCCCGGTGCCTGCAGAGCCTCTCAGGATTCCGATCGGTGATGAGATCGCCGTGAGAGCGGCCTTGTGCTGCTCTTCGGTCAGGTTCTGTAGCCTGTCGACTTCAAAGTTCTTCATGGTCGGACGCCTTCTTCTGAGGTTTTGAAAAGTGGTGAATGTTTGCGGCCTGGACTGGCTCCGCACGAATCATGAACAGCTTCTGACGGCCTGCGATGGCGTCACCATCGCTTGCGAAGTTTCGGACGGTTTCCAGGCAGTGTGCGATGATCTCCGCTCTGGCCGTCAGTCGTGGCAGGTGTCTCTCGCACAGCACTGAGAAGTGCCTTTCCAAGTCTCTCAGCAGGTTTGAGTCAACTCTCCAGTACTTGCCGGGCGGCAGGTCCAATGCCTTCAGCTGTCGCTCTCCGTCGACAAGGCACAGGTCGACGAAGATTCCTCGATCAATGTTGCAGTGCAGCAATGGCGAGCCTCCTGGCGATCATCCTTGCTGCGTTGTTCTCCGCGTTGTTGAGCTTTACCAGCGAAAAGAACGTCCCGCCTTTGGTTCGAAGCTTGTCAACGAGCTTCGCACTGTTGGCGTACTCGAACGCTCGCTTCAGGTCAGGATTCGCGCCGGAGATCTCCGCTCCCATGCGGTTGATGCACTCACTGGAATGCATCCAGACTGAGCTGGTCTGGTTCAGCACGTACCACAGGCAATATCCCTGCCGAACCTCAGACTCTGGATCGAGCCGCAGCTTCATCCACAGCGTGTCAACTCGCTTGAATCCAGCCGACGGAATCCGCTTGATGATCAGCTGGAACGGATTCTCCCGGATGACTCTTGCGGCGTCCGTGCCGAAGATGTCGACGCAACGATCGACAGTCGATCGAATGAATTCAATGCCATCGAAGAGCTCGATGAGCTCGATCCTGACGGACTCGTTGGCCTGGGAGGCCTTGAGCTTCTCAGAGGCTGCCAAGGCCTTCTCTGGCGTCAGTCCCTTGATCGCAGCGGCGATCTCCTCAGGTCGCTCACGGAGGACGTCAAGCACGCTCTCCGCACCGTACAGCTGAACCGCCTTCATGGCCGTCACTGGTCCGAATCCGTCCAACTTGGTCATATAGGCTGCAACGGCCTCAGGATTGCGAGGGATGTGCTCTGAGCAGCTGTCCCACACGAACTGTGGTCGGCCGTTGTATTCGGTCCAGCGACCGACAAGCCGGACATCCGCGCCGGGATGGATCACGCCTCGGTGTGTTCCCTTCCCGGAGAACTCACTGCGATCCTCGCCGGTGAATGCGACGATTGCGAAGTCATCCTTCGCGAAAATGATTCGCTTCACTCTGCCAGTGATCTCCTGGCTGCTCGTGTTCATTGGTCGGCCTCTCTCAAGGAAAATGAAAACTCTGAGCTGTTCATTGAATCAAAATGATTCAACCCTGTCAACTGTCGCCAAGAATTGAGTCTGGCGACGACTCGATCGAGACTGACGGGAGGCCGACCGATCCGCGAGACTCTGCGTCCTCGAGCATCTGCTTGACCAGCTGAAGGCGTTTGTCGTCGGTCGTCGTGTTCCTGAGCTTCTTTGCTTCGCGAGCCTGGACTGCCACAGAGCTGACCCTCAGGTACGTCTTGGCGAGATCTGGGAAAGAGTTCCAGATCTCCTTCAGGATGGACTGGGACGGAGACGTCCTGCCTTGCACCACTTTGGCTGACCACAGCTCTCCGGAGACTCGCCGGGTCTGCGTGTCGCCTTCGGTCATTTCCCACAATGCCTGACGGATCACGTCGAGCATTGCCTTGGCCTGAGCCTCGATCTCTTTGAGCTTCTGGTAGTTCTCCAGCATGCTGTCGATCGATCCGGTGTCGATCGTGTCGCCCGTGATAGTGTTGACCAGTGTCTCCATGATTCGTCTTTCAATAGAAGCGGCCGGGACACGCAGAACGCATCCCGGCCGTCAATGGTTTATGTTGGTTTGGTCGGGCGTCGGTCAATCTGGGTTAAAGATCAGCCGCGACTTGTTCCGCATCTTGCGAGATCGGAGCCTGATCCAGGTCTTTGGGGACGTCGACCACGTCTTCATGCGTCAGTGGCCATGCATTACCAAACGGGATTTCTGGCCGCGGATCGTAGGTCGTGTCGCCCACCGTCCGTTTCTTGCTCATTCGGACTTCAGCAACCATTTGCAGGCCGCTGAGCATTTCGACAAACTCCTTGTCGACCCGGTATTTGCCGATCGCGATCACCCCGTCTACCGACTTCTCGTACGGGATAGCATCCAGTGCGATCAGAATCTTGTTGTTGCTGTTCCGCATCCCGTCAGACAGTGGAGCTTTGCCCTTGGCGTGATCCTTGGAGTCTTGCCACGACTCCATGAACAGGCGATGGAACACGACTTTGCCGATCTGGTCCTCCTCGGTCCCCGCCAACACCTTGCACCGCAGGCTAATGCAGGAAAGTTTGTCTGACTGGCCGAACTCCATCTTCGGGTCCTCGACGACCATGTGGTACTTGCCGTTCTTCTCGACCTGCCCACCGCCGTCCTTGTACATTTCGGATTCGCTCTTCTGCTCGTCGCCGAAATCGAACCCAAAAGACTCTTCGTCTTCATAGAAACCATCGTTCTCAGTGCTCATGCTTCCATTCCTTTCTCTTGGAGATACTCCAGGACCTTGTTGCGTTCCGAATTGGTTCGAATCAGTTCTGCCGGATAGCCCAGGACCGTCAGTGCGGCAGATTCAAAGCTGACGGCCTCTTCTACTTTTCCGCTGGCCTCTCGGCCTCCATGTCTGACAGCGTGGCAGCGGTCCAGAGGTACTTGCGAACCTTCTTGACGCCTTCCACCGTCAGGTTTGCCAGCTTGTCGGCACCTGCAGACTTGATGCCTCTCGCAGCGTCTTCCTTGGTGATCTCGCCCGCCGAGATCGACTTCGCAATGTCGTGCCTGAGCTTCTCAATCTCGTCCGACGGGTCGAAAGGTGGCTCATCGGCTGACGGTGGCGGATCAGGCTGCTTGACTTGCCTCTCGACTTCGGGCTCAGAGTCAGGATTCGCCTGCTGCTGGTTGGCCTTCATCGCTTCCCGCTGCTCCTGCAGTCGCTTCCGTGCGCGATCAGCCTTCGCGTCAGAGTCCGCCTTGATTTCCAGCTGGGCTTCAGCTGCACTGGCTTGATTCCTGGCGATTTCCTGCTGAATCAGCAGCTTTTCATCGTCGGTCAGGACCTCTTCCTTGACCTTCTCGTCCGCCTTCAGCCTTCGAGAGTAGGCTGGAGACGCGATGTACCTGCGGATCTGGCCTGGGGTGCATTTCGGGAGCTGTGGCGGCAGAACCGTAATCCACTCGATGTCCCCGAACTCATCCCTGACGATCGTGCCGTCCTCGTTCTGCTTTGGAACAGACAGTCGCCCCTTGCGGAGTCGGCCTGACGGTGCTTCCTGCAGCGTACCTTTGACGACCCGCCGCTCCAGCTCGAAGACGAGAGACGCCGTCTTGTTCCAGACGTCGAATCCCTGGTTCGTTTTCCGGCTGGTTGGGTTCCCTCCCTCCCACACTGTCTTCAGGTGGGCAGCCCAGGCGATCGTGTCGATGCCCTTACTCGACCTGATGAAGTGCATCAGGTTCTCGAGGTGCTTCTTGCACGCACCCCAGAACAGCCCTTTCGCGCTGCGAAACTTCTCAGCTGACGAATAGCCGTAGTCGTTGTGTCTCTCAGCGATGTACTCCGGAAGGCCTTGCTCCAGGTCCCCGATCGTGTCGATCGCAAGTACTTGGAACTCGCCAGCGGGCAAGGACCTGACGAACTTCTCGAACCAGACCCAGATATCCTTTGGCGTGACTTCGTCGCGGGACACACCGAGCTCTTCGTGGATCTCGTGGTGAGCCTTGACGCCCGCAGCCTCAAGGTAGGTTGTGGCCGAGAATTCCAGGCCGATGTAGCATGTCTCCTCGGGCCGGATGTTGAGCAGGAAGAGAGTCTTCCCACAGTTCAGTGGCCCGTAGACTCCAACGTAGGGGAGCTCGAAGCCTTCTCGTTGCCAGAGTGGTCTCTTCTCTGCTTTCGCTTCTGACATATCCTGTCGAATGCCTCCTCAGGGGTTTCCAGTGATTCTTCCTCCATGACGTCTCGCAGGACTTCGGTCCTTGCGACTGTCACGTCGTCCGGTGCTTCAATCCTGATCTTCGCCTTTCCGTTTCTGGATTGCGTGAAGTGGATCACGATGTCCGGTCCGATCATGAGTGACTCGCCATCCTTCCGTGTCAGTGCGAGCATCGTCTCAGCCTCCGTATTGTTCGAGGTAGTTGTCGAGGATGACCTGCAGGAGGCTATTCATTGATCGCCGCTCCTTTCTGGCGATCTCCTCCAGTCGGTCCTTTGTCGCCTGTTCGATGTAGCCGCTGAGTCTGGCCTTGCCATCGTCAACGATTGACTCCGTCTTGTGGTGCATTGCTCCTCCGGCTTGAGGTGAGTGCGGGCTGTGATGTCGGGATCGCGATCCTACTCG
>Ga0180431_10001496_pt1 | contig 32725 bp, 35 predicted proteins | sample SS_ome_11_FD_132459 | JGI IMG/M metagenome (GOLD analysis project Ga0180431, IMG submission 132459) | Hypersaline lake sediment archaeal communities from the Salton Sea, California, USA - SS_1_MS_1 metaG | ecosystem: Environmental > Aquatic > Non-marine Saline and Alkaline > Hypersaline >... | reverse complement strand
TGCAATGAATGAGATGTCTTTCAGCTCGCGAGTGTTTTGAGTTGTCTCGCTCGTAGAAGAGTTGACCGTGTCAGCGACCGTCTTCACGGCTGCAATATCAGCCGCAATGTCAGCGCCGGATGCGTTAGTGATCGTCGCCTCTTTGATCTCATCAACAATGCCATCAATCGTGTCGACACTAGCCTGTGTCGCAAACCCTGTTGCTGTTGCCCAGTCGCCCTGGCTGGTTTGCAGGTCATCAGTGTCCGCTTCGATCGTGTCAAGGTGCATATCGATTGAGCCCGGCGATGGCGAACCTGCAGACGGTGCGAGCTTCATAGAGTCTCGCACTTGCTGTTGAGTCAACCCACTCCCGCCAGCACCTTGATTGTCTCGAAGAGACTCAACAGAGTCCGTCAACGCATCAAATGTGCCACCCACATCAGATGGGTTGGATACATCACTTCGCATCAAAGCGCGGAAAAATCCAAGAACCGTATTCAGGCCACTGCCAGTGAATGCACCAATCCGATTGAGTATCGTGGTCTGATTGGCTGCTGTGCCATAACTGGCTGCTGGCAGAGTTCGAGCATCCATCTCTGTTTTTGTTGGCGGATCATAAGCAGTGAGGCCAGCATCAACCTCTGTTCGCACCTCAGCTGTTGTGACTGTCGACCGGCTTGAGATTGCCGCATCGATAAGTGCCAGCTCCGCAGTTAATTCCGTTCGCACTTGTGCGGCAATAGCCTGTAGCTCCAGCGACGGAAGATCGAGGCTAGTGTTGATCACCTGCAGAATCGCGTCAATCACCTGCTGGCCGTCACCTTCGTTAATGATAGCCGCTTCCAGTGCAGTCGCATTTTCGGTAGCGGTAGGGATGTCGTCGAGCTTGTCGTCAACAGAACTGGCAGCTGGACTGCCGGCACTCGGTGCAAGCTTCATCGCATCACGAACACCTTGGCTTGAAATGTTTTCAAGAGCTTGAATCAGTGCGTCAACTGTATCAACCGACGACTGAGAAGACCGAGCGTCAAGGATTAAGTCCAGTCGCCCACCATCTGCCCAGTCTGTTTGTAATTCGTTCGTGTCAGCTTCCACTGTGTCGAGATGCTGATCAATTGACCCAGCCGCTGGACTGCCCGCCGTTGGTGCCAGCATTAGTGAATCCCGAACCTGCTGCTGAGTCAGCCCACCACCACCAGAAGATAAGATGTCGTCGAGATGAATATCGACTGAGCCCGCAGTGGGAGAACCAGCTGATGGTGCGAGCTTCATTGCATCGCGGACCTGCTGCTGTGTTAGGTCGTTGAGAGCATCAATCTGGACTGGCAGGGATGTTCCCGTGTCTTCAAGTATGTCGTCAACAATCGAGTCGATTACATTGACTGAAGCCTGGGATGCCTTGTCGTTCAGGGTGACCTGAGAAGCACGAGACGTGATCGAGTCATCAATGCGTGCAAGTTCTGTCGCGAGTTCTGTCCGGATGTCACTGACTGAGATGTTCTCAAGAGCAGCAATCAGGCCGGGGATATTGTCCACCTGAAGCTCATCGGTATCGACGAGAATCGCGTCTACAATTCCATCTATCGTGTCGACTGATGCCTGAGTCGCGAGAGCGGTGAGTCCTGCTCCCGCTGCTCCAATCTCAGCAGTATCTACCAAGATGGAATCTACAATCCCGTCGATGACTGCGATTTCATTATCGATGGTCGTGAGTGTCGCAGGAATGGTAGTCCCGGTATCAACGAGAATTGAATCTACAATCCCGTCAATCGTATCAACTTTGGATGTGAGCGTAGTCAAAGTTCCGGGGATGTCGTCGGTTTGAAGTTCGTTGGTATCAACTAGGATTGCGTCAACATTGCTATCGATAACATCTACAGATGCTTGAGTGGCAAGGGCAGTAAGACCGGCACCAGCTGCTCCAATCTCTGCGGTGTCAACTAGGATTGCATCAACATTACCATCGATTGTGTCAACGGAAGATTGGGTTGCGAGACTGGCAATCGTTCCGGGATAGACATTCAGACTCTGAGTGATGGCACCGGAAAGTTTCATCGTGAAGAGGATATGATCCGCGTTGGTCTCTGCCTGAGTGGGCGCGTAGGTCCATTGTCCATTCCCTTCGTGAGTAGACGTCCCACCTCCAGTCGCCTGAGTCCCTCCGTCTTTGGTGATGTAGACAGTCGGCGTGCCGGTCGTGATCCCCGTCTCCCCATCCGAGGAGTCGAGCATGAAGAAACCGACTACTTGGCTCGCGGTGTTCTTTAACATCAGTCAGCAACTCCAGGTGTCCATACAATGTTGGCGTTCTGAGCCCAAGCAGGATTGAATCCACCTCCTGCCAAAGTCCCGTCAATTGTGAGCCTCATCCAATCGATATCGAAGTCGGCCTGAGCGCCGTTAATCGATCCGACTGCGATGTTAAATTCGAAGACCGATGAAGTCGTCGCCGCCCCGAATGATCCAGCCCATGAGGCTTGATAGGCTGCGAAGGAAGTCGCGGAGACTGTCACCGTATCAATCGAAGTCCAGGAACCTCCATCGATGCGAACCTTGAAATCAACGTCGAGTGGGTCAGTATCGATTCTCGCCTTCATGTCGAGTTGCAACGAAGTGATGTCGCTATAGCTCGATGCGGGAGTGGTACAACCGAACGTCCTGTTCGTATTGTCGCCAGTGGCTTTCCAGTCGATCCAGGTGAGGTCGCCCTCGGTCACAATGTTGGTGTAACTCGGCCCGCTGTTTGGCGTAAGAACTTCACTCATCGTAGGAACATCCGGAGAAGGTGGGCCGAGAGAGCAGCCTACAAGCAAGATCAGAATTTGGGGAATAACGGATCGTCTATTCAACATCTAATTGTCCCATCATACTTTCAGGACTCAAATACTTCGATTGGTCTTCCAGATTCCATTCCTGCCCTATGCAATGAGGACATCGGTAGAAGTAAAGACCACCTGGCTTCTGGATCATCCCAAACTGGTGGCAGTAATTGCATGATGGTGCAATAGGCTCTCCCGAAGGAGCAAGAGTCTTGACAGCAAGAACCAATATCAATACCCCGAGTATCCCGTATGCGGCGTAACCAACGATGTCTCGTAAATCTTTCATTGTCATGTCCTAGTTGACGTATCCGTTCGAGACATCTGCATTCCACCAGTTCTCGATTAGTCTTTCCAAAAAAAGCCAAGCAACCTGCCGGGCAATGAACCAGAAAGCTATTCCAAACAGCCCTCCAGGGATGATCCCGTAAGCAACACACTCATCAAACATGAGTTGAGTTTGAATCTGAATCATCTCCTCTTCAGAAACGTACCCCCCTGGATCTGCCCCGAGTGAGTAGTCTTCACTGATCCACCCATTGATAATCAGTCGCGCTGCACACCCAAGAAGCATGGCCTCATGCTCTGGCTTTGGCCGCAACTCCAACAAAGTATCTCCAACAACACCACAAAACTGGGCATTGCTGGAGATAATGGAGCTTGATTCATAGGCAGTCAGTCGCTGCGTCATGGAACGAACCTCACAGTGAAATCCGGCCCCTTCAAAATGAACCGGACGGTGCGGCCTTCGTCGGAGATCTCAAGTCCGGAAAGGGTTGTTGTGACTGCCATCTTCCATTTTTCTAACCGCACATTAACCGAAGGAGTGAGCTTCAGCTCGTCTTTGGATATGAACTGAATCTCTCGGCCAGCCCCTTGCCATGTGATTCTGAGACCTGCCTCTTCAATCTCGATAGGATCGCCAGACATAAGGACCGCGAGTATCTGTGGCACCTGTTCCGGCACAGACATGTCGCGGTCGAAAAGGCCACCAACAGGGAAATCACCCCCCTTCTCTTTTCTGGACAGATGCTCGGCAAACGCCGCAACCAATGCGGACGATGACGGTTCGCTGTAAACAGTAGCCACCAGCATGGGTTCGGCGGTCACGGACTGAGTGTTTGCGTTCACGTTGTGTCGAGACAACAATGACAGCAAACTAGATCGAGACTGGTACCCAGACGTCCGAACAACCTCGCGGCCACCTTCATCAAGGATGATCCATGTTGGAATCGTCGGAGCCTGCCGAATCCCCATCTCCCTGAAGTAGTACGGTCTGCTGTCGATGCTGATGATTTCAACTGGTGAACCGGAACCTTCTTCATCGATCAGTTCACCGCAATCTGTCTTTGATCGTCGACATGGACCACACGACTCACTGGTGATCATATAGCATCGCCGGCCCGTCTTGACTGGCGAGGCAACTGGCTGTTCTTCAGACCACATAACGGATGGAGAAGCGGGAGCTTCAACAATCTCGCCACATTTACATGGATCACATTCACACGGGTTGCATGTGCAATTCGGGTTATCGCACTTCCTGCACTCGCACGGATCACACTCGCAGCTTTCGCATGTGCAGTCAGGATTATCGCACTTCTCTTCAGCGGCAGCCTTTGCGGCCTCTTCGGCAGCTGCTCGTTCGATCTGCTGAAGGAATGCTTGCATTCGCAATCGCGCAGCAGAATAGCCGTCACCAAATTGAGCTGTGGCGACTGACTGCATCACGATCAGGGCAATGAGGAACCTCACCATTCGAGATCTTCTTTCCAGTTGACTTTCCGTGGCTCCGGATCAGTCAGGTCAGACATTCCAGCAATCACAGTATGCTGATGTCTGGTAAATTGCTTGATGAAATCTCGCGTGAGATAACACCACCCATTCACCCAGCTGCGTGTCCCGTGAGAGTTTGCAGCCAAAAGGAGATCTTCACTAAAGCGGGAACGAGATACGTCCCAGCCCAAAATGCACCAAGCATGGCCACCACCGCCACCAGAAAAACGATCAGCGATTCCTTCACGACTCGGCCTCCAGTTCCCCCAACTGCCGCCGACAAAGACACCGCCCTGCCCACCACGAAGGAAGTTCAGAATTGCATCGAACGTCTCAAGGAATGCTGAGTACCCAATCTTGTATTGGGCAGCGTAGATCTCGGCCTGCTGAGGGATGTCCGTCGTGTATCGCGGAGGAAGAGGGTAGTCGACGCGACCGTCTTTGTCCCAATCCATCGGGCAGAATCCAATCTCCTTGGCAGCTTTCACATTTCCGTGGATTGTGCTGCCACGGTCACTGCCGAAGAGTCCGCGAGAATTCTTCTGAGCCCAAATGTAGCTGGCATGACCATTGAACTGAATTATTTTCTTGCCTTTGGACTGCCGGTTGAAACACATCTCGCCAACAGACGAGGAAGCCATCCCAGCGCAGCGACCAACCGCGCCTTGGTTCTCCATTCGCCACCAATCGCGAGGATCATAGACCTCGGGAGCATCACCAAGCATTGGCAAACACTCGAAGTCATAATCGATCGACTCACGAACTACCGCTTGGATGTCTTCGTCATCGATTGCGTAGCCGGTGAAATTTGGATCACTGCTGTTCGTCTTGGCCAAGGGTCCGCTCCTTCAAGCTCGTGGCAAACCGGGCCACAAACTCCGGACCTCTTTCAGCAGCGTCCGATGCAAGCTCGTGAACTGGTGCCCAGGCCGCCTCTCTCGCAGCCTTGTTTCTTGCGTTGATCCATTCCAGCTGCTCTTCGTCATCCTCGAAGTCGCGGCTGGCCATTTCCATCCAGTTCTCAGCTGTAAGTTCTCGATACGTGTCAGCGAACTCGTCAAACAAATCACCATCATTCGGTGCAGGCCCCGGCCCCGGTCCCGGATCAGGAGATGTTCCTGATGGGAGGAGCAGAATCAAGCCGCACAAAATGAGGATGACATGTTTCATGCTTCGTCTTCGCCGGGTTTGGTTTTCAGTCCGTGTGAATTACGGATCTTCATCCACTCGTCAAGCAGAGACACAGACTTTGCACAGTTACGGGCCAACGAATCGTTGACAAGCTGCCGATAGGCAATGTCCTGATTCGCCGCGACCTGCTTTGCCTGCACCGACTTTGGCAAGAACTTGGAAATCAAGGAGCGAAAGCCGTCACCCTTGGCGCCATAGGCCGTGAGGATCGCAACCAGAGCTGCAATACCTTTGATCCATGTGGCCCATTCTGCTGGGATTTCGAAACCCATCACTCACCGCCTTCCAATCCTAAATTCGCACCAACCTGTGCGTATTCAAAGATGATTCGAACAATTGGCTCCAATGCTGCGTGTAGTTGGTTGCCAACGAAGGCCTGAACAAAACCGGGCAACTGACGGACTACTGGCCGGACAGCTGTGTTCAGTGTGATCTCGACGTACTTATTGACCTCTGCGTCAGTCAACCCGTCCGCGGAGTCGAAAAGGAATGGGATGGCCTGCTTCGGGATAGCTGGCAAAATCAAAGCCAGTGCCGACCGAATCTTTGCGGCCTCTTCTGCTTCGTCCCAAATGCCGGGGATATTGATCCTGTCATTCAGGATTGGGGTCAGGTAATCAATGGCGCTGGGACTGGTGAGTTCGATAGTCACTATAGATTCCTGCGGTTTGGTGAATCCTGAACTGCCTTCGTTCAGTAAAACTCTACCAGCATGAATCGCCGCGTCAATCCCGACAATACCTCGAACACTGCTCACGAAGCAAAGAAACTCGATCGACCTTATCTGTGTCGCCGGCCTTCTTTGCTACCTGAATAACAGACTTCATCCCACTCAATAGCTCCTGGTCACACTCAACCCAGACTCCGCGCGGAACCCAGAACGTGTCAACTCGCACTTCCAAACGGCGAGAGAAGAACATTCGATCAAGATAAATGAACTCGTGAGGCTTTGGCTCTAATCTGACGTGCATGAATCCACCTGTTACCGGCGAAACCGGGCCGTTACCGGGCTGGGTAACACTTAACTATATGGCACATTTAGACTTACAGAAACTGTTACCGTGTTACCGTTTTTCCCGCCATAGATAAACACATATAAGAAAAAAAAGAGAGGGGTATGGTACCTACTACCACTCTGCAATTTTTCTCCATGGCGTATCTATCTACTGGTAACACGGTAACACGGTAACAACAACAACAACTTCTATCTTCATTCTTCTTCTTCTTCTTCTATACACAGGACTTACGTCGAATTTTTATTGGCTCAAAAGTGTTACCGAAGTGTTACCGAAAGGGGTGTTTGTTACCGAATCTGGATCAAAGAGAGCCCAAGTCCTCTCCGAATTCGCTTTGTTCGGGCATTGGCTCGCTGTCAACAGCCCCAATTGTGCTGGCCGGAATCATCACGCCCTTGCTGGTCGACGTGGTACGCATGGTAGTTTTGAATGCACCGGGTAATCTGCACAGAATAGTCATTAAGTCTTTCCGGTCATGCTCAGTGCCCCTGAGTAGCTGCTTCCGGATCATTCCGCTCGACGAAACATTGAAGAACACGTAAGCGCCATGGGAGTGTTTGCCTAGATGGTCCTTGTTCCGCTTCCAGTCTAATTGCTGGCTCACCTCACTGAACGGCACACGCCGGATTCCGTGGTTCCGGAGCAGGGATTCGGGGTCTTGGTCCCATTTCTCCGCACGAGCCTCTGAGAGCAGCTCTGAGACGGGTACAGTGCGTCCTCCGGTTGTTCGGACGTGTGAGTCAAGGATTGCGTTCAGGGCCAGCTCCTGCTCCGTAACCTCAGCCTCAATGATGGTCTGATCGGTCAATTGAGCCATCATTGATTTATGGAAGTCGACTGCTCCCTCGTCGCTGTACCCGTAGATCGCGGAATAGATCGCGGAAATCAGAGCATAGGACTCAGATTGACGTGTGTAATCTGCCCCGAGTGATCGCATGATGACGGAGTTTAGCTCCTTTGCTCGCTGCCAGATTCGCATAATCACTGCGATTGACTTGTTTCGGAGCCTCTCAATCTCGTCCGGGTCGTCCGGAATGTTCATCCATTTTGCATTTGTCCGCTTGGCCAACTCGAATGTGATGTACCGATTTGATTCCGTCTGCTTATCCCTCTTCATCTCAGTGGCTGCGAACCACGGCAGGAGCTGGTACTCGTTTGTGACGGAGGCCTGCGCAGCATTGGAGCGGAGAGACTGACCGAATTTCCCACGGCGGTTCGAGCCCATCAGCATCGAGAGAATCTGAGTTCGGTGTTCACTGGATTCAAATTCGTCCAGCATTAGGATGCGGCTGCTATTGTGGATTGTGTTTCTCACGCCAGCTGCTGTCGCGTCCCCGGTCGGCACACAGAGATTCCCAAAGTATTCCGCGAGCCAGTTGTAAAGAAGCGTCTTTCCGGAAGCGGACTCTCCGGTCAGTGCTACCCACGGTCGCCAGTCCCAGATTGATTGAGCCCAAGTTGCAAAGCATAGGCAGGCGAGCATTGTCCCGGCCATCGGATGCGTGTGGTTGTCCCATTTATCCAAAATGCCGGCTAGTTCGGTTAAGTGATCTTGGCACCACTTGAGAGACTTTGCCTCTTCGAGATACGGATACAGCAAATCAGTATTGTACCATGCCTCTTCCATTTCACCGAAGTCTACAATTTTGTCATTTATCGTCGGGGTGTTGTAGACGTCGATGCCGCCATTGATCGACAGCCACTCACCGGCACCAACAGCTGACAGCCTGCCGCCACTTTCCCAGATTCCCACGCCAATCGTATTTGTTCGGCTCAACTCCTTCCCGCCAGCTTCGCGCGCGATAGCCACCCGAACATCGTTCGAGTCGATCATATCATCTGGCGCGTCCGGATCAGTCGGGTCGGCGATGAGATCATTCGCGGCCTGACCGATATGGATGAGCTGCTTTGCGAAAGAGAAGCGGTCGATGTCTTTGATCGAAAACTTCCGGCAGGCAGCTGCGTTGAATACCTGAATCGCTCCGTCTTTAGTGTGCCCGAGAACGATCAAGTCCAATGACCGGAGGATGACCTGGTGTTCCTTCAGGTTCTGCTCACGAGTATCAACCTTAACCGTGCCGTCTGCGTTCTGGTCACCCCTCTGAGTCCACTCCTTTGACTCACTAACATCCTTCATCAGCTTCGCGTAATCGTTACCCGGTTCACTGAACCAGTCACGCAAGTCTGGCCCCTTATTTGGTTCGAGCTGCTCAAACAGTTGATGATTGAGGACAGCCTTCGCTTTTGACTTCAGTGCTTGCTCCCAGCGAAGAGCGCCACCAGTTCGAGATCCAGACACACCGAACTGACCGGGCTCGTCACCATCGTGCATGATGACAACGACTTTATCTCGTGCGAGGTCTGCGAAATGAAACGCGGTTCCGACCGCATCACAACCATCAGAATTCGTCACAACAAGATGTGTGTTTCGATATTCTTCCGGGATGCGGTCCTGTAGAACCAACATGTCGGTGAGGCCCTCAACTTTATAGATGACCTTGGCTTCGTGCCAATGAGCGATGGCGTGCTTGTTCATCAGTCCGGACTTGCCGGCACTGATCGTCCGCAACATTTCAGTCGGGGCTCCCTTACCGCGATAGTGCCTCAGCTTCCCGCCGTTTGAGTTGATGCTGACGATGCCTCGCTGCGGAGAGTCGAACCCCTTGGCTGAGTCGTAGACGTCGAACGAGATGGCAACATCATCCATCTTCGTGACGGTCATCTTTGCACCGCACAACTTCAGTGTATCGACGCTGATATTCAACTCTTTGCAAAGGCCCTTGCAGTAGTCGTCATGCCACTTCTTGTATCGAGTCGATGCGTAGAACGAAGTCCCCTTCTTCGACTTCGGAATCTTAACCTTATATTTTTTCGCGAGCGCTTCCTGGCACTCGTGGTACGAATTGTATGGGCCAAAGTCGACACCCAGTTTGAAGAACGGCATCGACGCGCCGGGACCGAGATCCTTGTAGTAGCCGGTCATCAGGTTCACGGCAGCAGACGGTTTCTTGTCTGGCCGATCAATGGCGCGACACTCTGCGAATCCACTAGCACTCACTTTCCCCGTGAATTCGAGCCCCCATTCTTTGCATTCGGCTTCGATATCCACCGCTGCCAACAAGTCCTCATTGAATTGATCCCATAGTTCTCGCTGAGTTCTCATGCTGCTATCCGTTGCTAATCGAAAAAAACGCCACGGTGGCAGGATGCTCACCGTGGCTGAAGTGTCACTTTCTCTTTTAATCTCTGTTGCGTTACAGGAACCCTGCGGGATATCTACCACACCGATCAGTCACCCGATCGATGTGGATGTTTGGGAGTGTTAAGGCCTGCCAGTGAACGGCTGGCGGGTATGTATACGGCGGTCTTGTCTGCGGGTAGATCCACCCTCCAATCAAGATCGCAACGGGAACCCAAAGCAAAACTGAATGACTACACATTGCCGGCCTTCCTTTGCTTCTTCCAGAAGTACGACATCAATCGGTATGTCATCAGCTCGGCGGCTCTCTTACCTGGCATGAACCACCAGTGGATATTCGGGTAGTAGTTCAATGTCCACGAAGCTACGGATGACGAGACTGTTCGCGGACTAAGTCCTGTTTTCTGGATGCCTTTCTGAAGGTGCATCCAGTCAGCCTCAACCATGACATGTCCAACGTCGAACTGATTCAACCGATCGAGCTGGCCACCGGGGCCGGCAAACCTCTTGCGGTCATTTCCGACGCAGTTGAGTAAGTCCTCCATTGACTTCCGCTCGATTGAAAACCTGTCTTCAAGTCCTTCAATCGAGTAATCACCCGTCTTGAGCCCAACCTTCTTCGTGCGAACGACGATTATTCCCCCGCCATCCTTCTTGTCTGCGGACATGTTCTTAAAAGAGAAGCCGGCTTGCTCGCGAGTGTCCATTAGGATGGTGAATCCAGGACAATGGAAAGACTGTTCATCCATCAGAAGTTTACCCACACACTTTCTGTCTTGATCTGCTTCTCGTCTGCTCTCACCTGTGTGCGAAGCCTTGCGAGAGATAACGGCTCACGTTGCGGACTCATCACGGGGAAGGAACTCCGGAAAAATGAATGAGTACGTCCAGTCGGCCAACCGGACTGTCTCTAAAACACAGTGCGAAATTGCATCCGGATCAAACGGATTGCCCGTTATTGTGATTGCCGCCACGCCTTCGAATGCTTCCTCTGACTCGATTCGCTTCAGCAGACGAGAGACGTCAGACGGGCTTTCATTCGGATTCATTTCTTCGTAAAGGCAACAGTCGTTAAGACCCAGACTCATCATTGCGTGAGTCTTGCCAGACATCGCCGGCCCCAGGATGAAAATCAAATGCTTCATAACTCAAACCCCAGTTCTTCTGCTTTCCAGTCGGGAATGATCACTACTCCGCATTCGTGATCTTTTTCAATCGAACCTTCCTCGATCAGTGACCATGGAATCCATTCATCATTGGAGTCCGGATAGTCATTGAATCGAATCAATGCTGCGCCTTCTGTCTGGCATACAATCTCGCAATTTTCGATTTCAACTTGTTGCGTCATCACAGATCCTTGATATCAACTTCGGTAAGCAAATCGTGCTTCAGGAGAGTATGGCGATCATCGACGTGTTGCTTTTCGAGCTGTCGCTCCATGATATGTCGCTTACCGATCGTGACGCAGATGTCTTGAAATCGACTGATCGAAGTGTAGATAAGACTTCGATCAATCATGTTGCTCTGGTCAATCATGTAAATCACAACAGGCCAGCCACCACCCTGGGCTTTGTGACAGGTGATTGCGTAGCTTCGATCCACTTCAGCTGCCGCTTGAGCCAGAGTAAACCGCACTAACGGCTTCCTGCCAAACTTGATCAGTATCTGTCCCTCGTCGATGAATTTAACAACGCCACCCTCGCCATTTGCAATGTACTGCTCACCAAGCCCCTTGAGCGGCTTGTCTCCTACCAGTTCATACACGTCGCGGCGACCATTCTTCAGGCACATAACTTTATCGAACGTCCTCAGTTTCGTTTTGTCGTTGCCTTTGCCATTCGGGTTGACCAGTTTTGCAAGATGATGATTAAGTGCCTGTCGGCTCATTGCGCCTGCATCATTCCGGGAACAGATCACCTGCACGTCATTCCGAATGTCGTACCCTCGTTTCTGCACAGCCTGCAGTGCCGGCCAAAGCGTTCGCACAGCCAGGTGTGCTGAGCTGCGTTCCAAATGAATAATGTTCTCAGGTCCATGTGGGCCAGCTTCCCGATCAAGATTCAGTTCTTTTGAGAATACCAGATCTTCCCCTCGCTGAATCTGCTGCAGAAGCACAGCACCGCGACCAGCAAAACGGTGAACCTTTGTGAGCTTTGCGTGAGCGATAACCTCGCTGTCGATCATGTCAATAAACGGCTTCCCTTTTCCGACTGGCGGCAGTTGCTGGGGATCACCAGCCATCACCACCTGGCACCCTTTCCTGACAGCCTGCAACAACCAGAGTGTGGTTGCGTTATCCATCATGGAAAATTCATCTACGACTATTCTGTCAGCTGGCAGCTTTTTCTCGCTGTTGTATTTGAACGTCCAATTTTTATCGTCATACCCGCAATGGGCGGGAATCAGGCCGCCATGCACTGTTGTCGCTTCAAGTCCCAGGCCCTGTTCTCTGAAGGCTTCCATCATTCTTTGAGCAGCTCTGCCAGTTGGAGCAAAGCACATGGTTCCCCGAATGCCAGACTGCTTTAGCCAGTGCGAAATTGTCGTTGTCTTACCCGATCCCGGAGGGCCAGTGAATAAACAAACGGGGCTGCTGGACATCAGTTCGACAGCCTTGAGCTGTTCGGCTTCAAGTTGAATCATTATCTCCACCCGCACAGCCGGGAGATCTCTCCCACCAGCGCCTCTTCATTGTCGCCATCTCTTGCAGTCGCGATGAAATCAACACCATCAATAGTACGACGGCGGAACCACCCCGCTCGAACACCCAGCTCAATAGCTCTTTCAGGCTGAACATCAGATGTGACAAGCCTGCGCAGGTGTTCGATTGCCGACTTTATGTTCACCCATGTCGACCCGTCAGCTTTCTTGATGTGGTCCCACAAACAAATCATTTGCCTCTTGAGTCGGTTTTCTGGCCGGTCCAGATCTCGATACATTTGGTCACAACGAGCGAAGCCGGCTGACTTGTATTCTCGAACCAACAGGGTAAATGGATCTCGCTTGATCACTTCGTATGCGTTGACACCCATGTCCGCAACCGCCTGGTCAATCACGCTCTGTTGAAATCCTCGACCTCTGAATAGTTCAACTAGCTTGAGCGTTGTTTGTTCAAACCGCTCCGCTTCAACTAGAACAGCCGCAACTCCTTTAGCCTGCTCAAGCGTAATGCCTGTTACTCGCGACACCACTGCTGGATCGCCCTTCATTTGTCGAAGGCAGCCCTCTGGTCCGAATTTCGTCAGTAGTCGCCGGGCTCTTGCCAGCCCAATCCCGAAGTTTTTCCCAAACAGGTGCCGTTCAAGATACGCCATGACCTGAGCATCTGTCACCAACTCGCACTGCGTAAACGTCTCAAACTTGAACTGGTCACCATAGGTGGGATGCTTTGTGTGCCGGCCACTGAAAACGTACTTAACACCTGAGATAAACGAACTGCGACTTGTCGGCCCACAGATCGTCTGTCCATTTTTAAGTTTAGCGATGATCCACGATCCATCGTCAGCTGCCCATATCGATTGATCGTAAACACCAGACAGCTCTTGTGCAGAGTTGAACGCCATTTACAGCAACTCCAAAACCTGTTGCATCTTGAGAAGAAGTTGCATTTCCGACCACGCATCCGATGCCACGTAATGAGCGAGTGTTTCCCACTGCCCACTGAACACCATGTCGGCCACCATGCTGCCATCCGTGTCGCCAGCCGGGACTGGGATACCCAGCATCGACAGTACTATCTTGAGCTTCATCGCATCATGCAGCCCACTAAACAATTTGGCCTGCAAATCAATGGAGCCCTTGCCACTGTGTCGGCTGAATGCCATTCGCCGGCCAACAGGAAGAACTCCCAGTTGGAGGGCTCGCCATACCATTAGCCGGTCATCATAGGCTGAGATGTTGTATCCAACCCGAGTGCCACCTTCCGCATGAACAGTGAAGAAGGCTTCAATGAGTCGTCGTTCTTCTTCGCGATTGGTCGCCAACCACACGCGAGGAACCGGATCACCATAGGCGCAGATCGACATTGCACAGATTGCAGCTGTCGCAGGATTCTTTGCGAGGTTTCTCCATTCACGCATCGGCTGGTCGCCTGCATCGAGAAACTTGTGCAGAGCCTCAAGCACGCCCGCGCGAGGCTTATCTCTCTCGTTCTCCGTTTCCACCATTTCCAGGATCTGCTCATCACAGATCCCAAGCGACAACGCCGCCTTTGTGCTGGCGACGGTGGTCATAGCTTTGGGAATGTCGAGTTCTTTGTTGTACTCGATTTTGTGTTCCTCTGGGCGAGGAAAGCGAGACACGTCCGGGATTGCTTCAAGGTCATACGACCAATATCCCATGTCTCCGGGAAGCGGCAGCTCTTCGGCATACGCCCACTTCCAGTCAGGTGGAACAATCGCGTTGTCCGCTGCATCTTCGATGTCGATCCCGGAATACTCAACCGCAAATGGGTCAACCGCCCCTGTGTCTTCAACTGATTCGTCGCTCACGTCAATCTCCATGTCAAAAGATGCCCGTTTTCCTACACTGGACGGGCCACTCCAGCCGCAGCAGGTAAAGGAAATAAAGCCCTGCTGCTACTGACGGGCTGCCAATGCAACTACAGCCCGCCCATATCATCGATCGGAGCGTCACCGCTGCCCCCACCGTACTGACTTTCGTCCGGATCAACCGGGACGTCCTTCACCTTTTCATGACCCACCGGCCAGGCATCCGTGTTCCAGCAAATCTTGTGTCTCGGTTCGTAAGGCTTGCCAGTTTTTGGATTGATGACCTCTTCGTTCTGCTCCTCCAGCTGGACCTTCACAATCGCGGTAAGATTTTCCAGCCGTTCAATCATCCCAAGTTCGAGAGTGATTGATTCCTTGCCAAAGACAGAGCCATCGACCGTGCCAAAGGCATGCAGGAACGCGAGAAGCCCTGCCAACTGTCTGCCTTCAAGCGGCTTCATTACACCACACGCCGGATCGCTTTTCGTCGGCTTTACTTCCCACCCAGCCAGATAGATTGTGTGATAAATCTTCTTGCCTACTTCAGTTGGCTCTGTCCCGTTCAGGACTTCAAGTTTCACTTCAGCCTGTGGAAGTTTGGCCTTAACGATTTCGCCATCCTCCTCCTTTGACGCCTCGGCAGGATGGTAAATCACTTCGAAGCACCGAACGTGGTAGTGCCCATCTTTCTCAACAATTCCACCACCGCCATCGTGAATTGTTTCTTCGGATGTGTCCGACGTGTCGTATTCGTTCTCTTCATCGAACGGATTAAATACTGTCATGTTCCATTGCCTCTCTGAGCGTTTGAGTTTCTGTTTGTGTGTGAATCCAACTGGCCGGATAGCCCAATGTGTAACGGGACGCACGATCCACGCATTCAGCTCCAAAGTCTTTCACCAGCTTGCGAATGCACCAGGCTGGCCTTTCCTTCTTAGTTACTTTTTTTCAGAGCCAATCTCCTTTTTCGTTAGAGCGTTCCACAATGTTCTCTGCAGATCAATAACCTGCTCTTCCGTCATGTCGGCAAACTTCTTGTCTTTGCCGGCACGTTTCTCAATGGATGCCTTGAGTTGAGCAACAGCAGCTTTGCCCCACAGTTCCGTGGCCTGCTTCTTAATAATCTCAATGCGATCCGCAACAGCAAGAATCGTATTGGCGGGATCGGGTTCCCCCTGGCCTTTCTGGGTAGGCAACTCGGCAGTTGGGGTAGGCTCAGTATCAAACGGAGCCTGTTCGGTCGTTGCCTCCGTCACTGTTCTCTCTTCGGCCTGTTTCTGCAGCGCCTGCCTATTTCGCTCCTTCGCCTCTTTTGTTGCCTCAATTCGCTGCATCTTCAAACGCTCAGCCTCAGCGTTGTTCTCCGCGATCTCGGCCTGCAATTCGAGCTTCTCGTCATCCGTTAGAACCTCGACCTCAGCTTTCTGTTTAGCTGTCAGCTTTGCATAGTTCGGCGGGGAGTTGACCGACTTTCGGAACTCTTCCCATGTAAACCGATCAATGCGAGGAGGCAGCAGCGGCTGGCCACCATAGGAACCATCGGGTAGTTTCGTGATCCGAGACAAACGAGCCTTGCCCATCGGTGGAGTGATGTGGCCAACAGGAGCATCTGGCTGTTTCCCCGTTGCTGGATCAACATCACGCTTCAGGAAGACAACAAGCGAAGCCAGTTCATAGAACGTATCAACACCTTTCGCCTTCACCTTGCCTGGTGCCGGCTTTCCATTCTTCCACACGAGCCCAGTGTGGGACGTGTAGATGATTGTCTCAAGGTTGCGACTGACACGACCAAGCAGCAATTTAAGGTGAGCTTTCAGCGCTCCCCAAACTAAGCCAGATGAAGACTTGCATTGCTCCGCAGTCAGACCGAACTGGGTGCAATTCCTGACGATGTACTGGTAGCCACCAGCCTGCAGGTCAGTGATCGGATCAATGAAAAGAATCCGAGTGTCGATCTTCGGAAGCAGATCCATGAACCACATATAGCAGTCCAATTGTGACGGAATGCCGTTGGCGTTCGACGTCTGCACTTCTTTGAACATCGAGTACGACTTTGCGAATGGAAAGTTGTACGTCTCGCCAGAATCTTCGACGGCGATTTCAGTTGTTTCTTCCGGGCATAATGAACTGCCGGCAAATGTTTTGCCCGACCCCTTCCCGCCCACAAGCCCAATCATTGGTATTCGCAACGGTTGCCCGTTTACCACACCAAATAAAGTCTCAACAATCTTGTCCTGTTCCGCCTCAGTCATCGCGAATACTTTCATCAAAAGGAAAAGCACCGTGCGGCCCAGCAGCGAACTGGACGAAAACCGCACGGTGACTCAGAGAATGACCAATAGACCAGGGCTCTCGCTTCAGTGCGTTCTCACTCTGCCCTCTCGGTATCTCCTTACGGCATAGCCCGTCAACCATTCTCCTGGCATTCTGATTCCTTCAAAATGGCCTCGTACACTTCGCGACGATGGACAGGAACTTCTAAAGGAGCCCTAATCCCAAGCCTCACCTTATCGCCGCGAATTTCCACTACTGTGATCACGATGTCATCACCGATGACAAGATCCTGATCTTTCTTCCTACTTAACACTAACACTGGAATTCCTTTCCGGTTATCTCACCACGTCAATCAGGCCACTTGCCTGACTCTCTTAGAACGAGCCGAAGCTTACCCACTCTCCAGCGTAAACATCAGATGCGTCTTCACCAGACTTTGCATCCAACCGCCTGCGGATCTCCTGCACAAGCAACTCAACTGCCTGCCCCCGAGCGCTGCTTATCTCGCCGGGAAGTGGGCAGACATTAACTCTGCCCGCATCGACATCGATGTAGACGTCACACTTAATGTTTGCAGCGTGCTTGAAATGAACACCAAGGTGCGGGTAGAGCTGAAATGCAACTTCCAGCCGCTTCGGGATAGATGTCGCGCCACTGACCTTTTTTTTGACCTCGATACTTAATCCCTCATCACCATGCTGGGTTTTCACAGCTTTGTCTTCGCTGCTGGAAAACTTGACTTCACGAAGAGCATCAGGGAAGTCAGGTGGGGACAGGTTGCAGTCACTCAATGCGACGTCGCACCAGCGAGCGACGTTCTTTGGAACCGTCGACTGGCCCGAATACAGCTCCTTTATCGCAGTGTGTTCGTGCAACTTGAGCCAAACAAAATTACGAGGATGCTTGCTCCCAGCATCAAGCACCGCGACAATCCCCTCAGAGCAAACAAACACTTGCCCACCTGAATCTGAATGAGCCGCCTCCAGCTCACAAAAGGCATCCAGTGAATGTGCCTCAATGCGTATTGCCTGCGGCTCATCTTCAATAAATTTCACGTCGCCTGTCAGCTTGTTCACAAACATTAAGCGGTTTGGGTGTGATCCTTCATCGCATAGATCCCATTCCGTTCGGTCAAACTGTTCCTGAAAGAACTCAAGCATATCGCGCAGCATTTCAACAGCTCCATAAATCGCGTATCCGCAAAAGAAAACGACCAGCCACTATTAGCTAGTCGTCAAACGTGCCCTGCCCGTGTGCCGACTCAACACTGTCCGTGTCAGTCTCAAAAGAGAACCCCTTGCTCTGAGGACGCACCCGCATCGGTCGAGTCAGGAATTTTGGCGGTGTCTTCTTCGCAATCTTGAACTGCGTTTCTACCCGCTTCAATCCGACTTCATCATCTTCGGGAGCGCGAGGGGTTATCTCAATCGTGAGCGTCACCGATCGTGCCTTCTTTAAGGATGGTCGGCTAACGCAGTCTTGGTAAATTTCCGCAAGCGTGTTGTCCAGCTCCTGTGCTAAAGCACCATCACGGACTTTTTCCAGAGTTGCCGTTCTTAGAATCTCGCTCATTTCTCACCTCTAAGTGGTTGCTAAAGACGGAACATTAACGCATGCGTTAGCGTTCTGTCAATTCTTCTTGCGCCTCGTTTTTCGCAGTTCACGAATTCTGTCCAGGTCCGCCTCGGTCAGCAGCCATGTGCCTGCATGGTCACTACCAATGCTTTCGCGGTCTGGATCTTCCCAGGACTCAATGCAAATCTGCCGAACCCGGCCATCAGTGATGCCAAGCTCGGCAGCTGCAGTCTGTGCTGTGTATGTCATACTCATCGTGGAAGGAGTCTAACGAAGACGTTAGCCACGTCAAGCCTAATAGCCAAGTCGCGGAACCACATTTCGTGTTTGTCGCTGATAATTCTGTGACCACTGTTGGCGATGTTCTGAGCTGGTGTCTGACAGCATCTTGTCAACCCAGTCCAGGACTCCTTCCTGGTCATCGATGTCGAGGAACATTGCCTCATCCATCGTGGCTCCCGAGATGTAACCCAGTTTGTTTTTCGCAAGCTGGGGGCTCTCTTTGTAAGCAGCACGAAATGCTCGCAGGTATTCGCGAGCAGATTCAAACTTAACTTCATCAGGAACTGAGCTGGAACTGAAGTGGCTTCGATTGCGGTTGTTCGATAAAGCGTCAGCCAACTCGCTGATATCACCTGGATTTTCAATCCCCATCGATTGAATCTGTGACTGATGCTGTGAATCATTGGCCATGACTTCACGATCCTCTTCAATCGACTGGTCAGTTCCAAAGTCCGGTCTCCCATCAGGAAGGGTGTGGCCAGCCGGGGCTTGCGGCTTGATTGAACCCGGAAGAGGGCCACCAGGCCGACGCTGTATAGGCGAAGAGCCTGTCGAGGCCGACTGGGTCACCAACCCTGAACCAGACGATTGTCCCCCAGCCTTGCGCTCAAGTCTGTCACGTCGCCGACCCTTGGCAGCCAGTATTCGCTGCAGCCGGCGACCTCCCTTTTGAAGATGGGAATTGTGAATCAAATATCCATCCCCATATCCCGGATCGTTTGGGCTCAGCTGGTTGCCTTCAGCGTCAACAACAACATCGGATTCATCCCGCTGCTGCAATCGCTGTTCCACGCTGCTGCGCATTTGATCAGGAGTACGGAGATTGGCGCGAGGCCCGAAGGTGATCCACTTTGACTCAGAGCTTCCGGGAGCCCAGTCCGGGTTTGGCATAACTCCTTGCCCCGAACCCACTTCTGGGGGAGCCTCAACACCGCCATTTGGGCCATAGAGGCGACCAAGGCTGTGGCCGGGACTTTGCGCGAAATCCTCGTTGGCCTTTTTGTTATTGCTGGCAGCGATTAGACGGGCAAGAGGTGAGCCTGGGATAGCACCCGCTTGCCCAGATACGAGACCCTCGTGTCCCAGGACGGCGGATGCTTTTTGTCCTAGCTCATCCATTAGCAGATTATGTTGACCCTGTTGATTTTGACGTGCCTGGCCAAGCTGAAACACTTGCATCGCCTGAGCCTGAGCCTGAGCATCTTCGCTGTTGCGCCGCTCGAATTCAGCTCGTCTCGCAGCTATTCCACCACCGATGCTGTAGACCTGATTCAACGTATTGGTTGTGCCCTGAAGAACTCGTCTCGCACGACGAATTGCATCATTCTGATTTTGGATGATCGGGCTGCTGGCTTCAGCGGGAGCCTCGGCCATTCCTGCATTCACAGCAGTCTGACTGCCAGTCATGTTTGTCGTGTAAAGGCCGGAATTTACTGGCTCAGCGGCATCGGGTAGAAATTGGCGACGTCGGTCGTAAGCATTGCCCATTGGCCGATGAGTGTAGTTGGGCGACATTCCCGCCCCGCTTCCGTATGGCATTTTATCTCTCCACGAATACAGTTGCCGAATGGCTCAAAACAGTGTAGCTACTTGGTATCCGGTTTGTCAGGTGTATTTTCTTTACGTGGACGCAGGCTCTGCTGGCCAATCAGGTCATTCAGGGCAGTTGCGCCTTCATCCACATCCAGCTTTCCGAACAGCACATCCTGTGCCCAATCTGATAAAGCGTTCCAGTTCCGTTTTCGCTCGGGGCAATTGCACGGACCACCTATCCATTTTTCGACTCGCTCCTTGGTGACCCCAATGGATTGCAACGCCGACTCCACTTGGTCGCCCAGCCTGAATCGGCGTTTCTTTCGATTCTTTTGACTGCTGGGTTTTTGAGTTTTCTTCACTGCTGGTAAATCCAGCAGTTGACCATCGCCGGAAGCGTAACTGTCTGGGACAACAGACGAGTCAGTGACCCCGTAAGTGCCGTCCCATAAATCGGCATACTTGGTTTTGGACGCGCAGAGTTCAGATTGTTTCTGAGTCATCTGTGCGCCTCTTCGATGGCACAGTTCCAGCGTACATCCTTTGCAGCTCATTCTGATATTTCCAGTGTGAAACTAGAGAGACAGTCAGCAAATCCTTCAAGTGACACCGGCCAGTTTGCGTAAAGCGGATCGCAGATAGTAGGTATTTCCTCAGTGCAACGCGAGAACCGTTGCAGTCCGGAAACCATTCCGCCAGGGTTCCCTCCTGTGCAGCCGGGTGGAGGGGGTTCAGTGCATTGAAAATTCAGGCCATCAACCCTGTTTAATCGCCAACAGCCATTCAGTGTCGGACCTGAAGTATCACAGTCACATTGACATTCCTTGTCCACGTAATTCCAACTGCACCCAACACACTGCACTTCTATCTCGAACGTGCCTGTTCCCGCTTCTTCTACACGAGGGTTGTCAAGACAATCCCATTCAACATCAACAGTGCCTATGTAGACAGGCCCGCCGCATTCAACTCGTGTCAGTGTGAACTCATACGGACCATCTGGTATGTCAGGCCCACTTAACGTCCCGGTGATCTCTTCTCGTATTGAAAACTCCCCTGGTATTATCCCGCAACACGGTTTCGGGCATGTGTCTTCACAGTTCCCTGAGCTGGCTGTGATCTGTAATTTCACAAGCGGGGAAATCTGATATTTCCATCTGGCAAAGATCCCGTTCCCGCAGTTGACTCCATAAGGAGATACAGCTCTGTCGAAGTATTCAAGATCGTCTGTCAGCAACCATTGACATGTGCCTGATGCGCTTTGAGGGTCTTTTCCGATCTCGATGAGAAGCTCATGACGGTATGTGCAGTCGGTGTTTTCGGTGTCTAAAGGAAAGACGTATTTCCAGCCACCGTAAGGTCCATCTTCTTCATCAAAGCATACGCGAGCGGTTCTGCGCATTCCCTCATAGTCGTCCGGCCCGCCGTCCGGATCTGGAATTGTCGTGACTACAAGAAGCTCCAGGCAGAAGCAGTCATCGAAGCAGTTGCAGCTGTCACATACCGGCTCGACTTCACCCGGTGAAACTTCTTCTGTCGGCACCAGTATGTAGGGGGTAATTTTGAGTGTGACATCACCGTTTGATCCAAAGTGGTTCCAGTCTTCCGCCACTGCAAACAGGTCGTTGTTAGTGAGACACTTTGTATCCGGCCAGCTGATCGGGAAATCATACGACTGAAGAATAGTGGTGAAGTCTGCTGTTGTTCCCTTGCGTAACCTCCAGACACATTCACCTTCGTCGTCGATCACTAACTGCAGGTCAGTGAAGTACGGTGGGCTGCCGCCTTCCGTGATTTCAAGCGGGGTGTAGACCCCATCACCTTCATGCTCGAAAATCTTAATGAACGGTCGCTCGAAATTATCGTCGTCCTGATATGTCCAGCACACTCTGCGCGGAACACAGCGGCAACATTCCGGGTTGGTTATCCGATCGTGCAGGCAGTGCTGGCAACAGCAGTTGTTGCCTGTTAATCGATCGTCTTGACAGTTCGCCATTAAATTGGGTCCGGACAACAGAGTTGAGTAATCACCCAGCGGCATTCCGGCTTCTCGGGGCAGGAGCCAGTTGCTTCTACAAACGGCATTTCAAGCTTGGAGGCAAAGCCGCGAACACCAACCAGATTGGTAAATTCGTTATCGGGAAGATCAAGAAAACAACCAGCTTCGTCAAATACATCCAAGACTTCACTTCGAGTAGGTTCCCCACCACACGGGCCACCCAAAACTTCCACTTCAACGTAGTCCTTGCACGCGACATCTGCAGTAGAAATCTCAAATAAAATCGTCGACCCTCCAGAGCTTGCGCCTTGCAGGAGAACCGCACCAACATTCATGCCACCATTAGGCGCAATGTTTGACATGAGAGTGAAGTAACTGCCATCGCCCAGGACGAAATCGTCAGTTACTGGACCAGCGGTAGTTCCAAGCCCATGCTCTGTGTCTTCGAATTGGGCCAGTTGTGCGTGACCATCCCACGGTGGTGACGTTCCGAAAGAACCATCAGGAACAGCAGTGTGCCCATTCAGAAAAAACACTCTTCCTTCGTCTGTAGGCCGGACAACATTATAGAAGAGCCCATCAGTATCATAAGTGTCAACCTGAACACAGCCATACGGAGGGACGCTGTATCCGGACGTGTTCTTCCAACGGATGGCACCCTTGTAATCTTTGGCAAACTGGGATTGAAACTGTTCAGTCATTGCCTTTCACCGTCCGTAATTCTGCTGCGATCTTCGAGAGATTATCTCGAATCTTTCCGCCAATGAATGCGTCCATCTTCATCGCGTGAGATGTTCTGTCGAATACGTCGAACTCCGTGTTCTGCGAAGCGACCGTGTAATGTCCTGGCTCACCATCCTCGCCATCAGAAATGACGTGCCTCACCTGCGACGTCAGCCCGTCTGGCTTAATTGCATTCATCGGTATGTTGTACCAGTTCATGTACCGGGCGCTGTAGGTGTAGAGCCCCACACCATTTGCCGCGATCGTTGCGGCAAACGCATCCAGTGTATCTTGATTGGTTTGCGTTCCGGTGACCGCATGCTCATTGTCGTACAACACGATTGTCCGAGCGTTTAGACTCGGATCATGGTGAGTCGCATAGCCCTGCCCATTGGCATCGACTGTCGTTTCCCAGACGTAAGCAACAAACTGGTTGTTGGTTTCGTCACGAATTCGGAACATCGCTTCGAGGTACAGCTCAGCTGGCTTGATTGTCTGCCCTGCCCCACTACCTTCCAATTGGTACATTGGTTCTTCAAACTTGATCATTCCTCTGTAACGGTCAAAGGTGTATGGCTCAGAAATCAGAGCCCCGATCTCCGTGTTAAAGAACGCCGGAAAGCTGTACGTGAAGTGCGATCCGTAAACTCTCACAGGTGGATGATGAGCAGCATCGTTCGATGTTCCAGTCTCAAGGAGCTTGTCGAAAAGTGGAAGGACTTGATTGATAGCTGACAGCGTTCCGCTTCCATCTGGATAGTCGAGCGTCCCGTCAGCAAAGGTGGAGATTGCATAAACTTTGTAGACGGTGTTGCGAGCGAGATTCCAGGCCTCGGTGCCTGGATTTTCAATCCGCACATTAGGCATGTCGATTGGCTCTTTGTCCCAGCCGGCTGATGGTTTATAGCTCAACGAATTGATTGGCTTCCAGTTGCCGTCGAGATCAAGGCCCATCGCGATCATGGCAAAGCGGGCTTGCGCGACCGAAGGACCAAAGCACACCTGAAAGAACTCTGGCGCTGTTGGTGGATCAACCTCTTCACTGAAGGCCATCAATGAAGAGCCAGTCGGCAATGCCGATCCTGTCCCCTGCGGGTAAACCGTAACGACGTCATCTCCGTAGCCAAGGCAAACTTCGTACCCAAAGTTGCCTGTGATCTCGCCGATCAGTTTGTCAGCCTGCACACATTGAACGTCAATCTCTGGATAGAAGTCATTCGGAACTCGCGACAGGTCTACGCTGGCCTCCCCGATGTGAGTGAACATTGTGAGTAACATGTCTCGAAGACCGGTCTGCCGGCTGGCGATGATGTCGCCGTTGGCATCTCGCTCATTGAAGTGAGCAGAGTATCTTGGGTATCGAGACCACCGCCAACGGCGGTCCTCAAAGATGATCGTTCCCGTGAAACCCTGATCAGTCAGCCAGATGTGTGACTTATCCGCAAGCGCATCCTTGATTACGATTGGGTTTGCTGCGTTGAAGTCCAGCGTCAGGTCACCAATGGCAGCGATCGGCGTCGACTGAGGAATCATTCGGACCTGAACTCGGTCAGGGCTTATTCCCCTCTTCTGTGAGTAGGTAGCACCCTTGGCGATCAGCAGTCCACTGTATGTGACTGTTCCAGTTGTCATATCGTTGGGATGTCCCAGGTTCCGAGCGACAGGGCAGGATACGATTCAGCAACGTAGAGCCACTCAACTCCATAGGCTTCTTCGACTTGCCCGCTCCCGTTGATGGTGATCGACTGAGGTGCAATCTCGGTGATTCGTGTCTGGTCCTGGTGCATGTTCGCCGTTGGGAATAGTGAGGCGTTTGGGGACGGCTGTGAAGACCGCAGAATCAGCAGGCCGCGCTGAACATATTTGATTGGCGTATTGAGCTGCAGTGTCTGGTACTGAGGCTGCCCAATAAGGCTGGGCATGTATCGCCATTTCGGACCAGCGGTTCCGATCTGCTGGACCTCTTCCCGGTAAGCAATAACTTCTGTGCTGAACCGAAACTCAGCCTGCATCACAGCGTAAAACGCTCGTCGATTCACCAGCTCTGTTCGCATCTTCCAAGGGCCGGTCATCCAGCCGAACGCGGAACAACGCACTCCTGAGAAGGAAGCGGAGTCATCAAGTGTGTGCGTGTGACCATTGGCTGTGAACGTGGCATCCCCATAATTTGCGCCACCATCTCGGTAGGCAGCATCGAGGGCATCGATCTGGCTCTGTAGCGCACCAGAAGACCCGTCTGATCGAAGAGCGCCAACAATCGTCCATCGTGTAACAAGGGACAGCGGCTTCTTAAACTTGTCTTCAATTACTCGATGATCGATCTTGATGCCGACTTCGTTTTCTGCATGGGTGTGCCCATTTACCGTCAATACGCTCACGACAGTCGCTCCCTTTCCATCATGTGGCGGCTGACGCGCGACACGCGCGGGTCTGTCTGGTAAACAAAATCTGGGATTTCCAACAACTCAGGGATCTGAAATCCTGCTTCCACAATCTCAATTGTTTCACCGTCCGTCAATAATTCCTGCTCAATGTGCAAGATCGCCTCATTGAAATCCAGGGGGAAGTCCTCGGGAATGTACTGATCAAATCGGCTGGCAACGTCAATGTCTGGTTCGGGGTCTTTGAGTCGCCGCAATTCGTTCATTGCTACATTTTCAACACGCTCTTCGCTCTTCGCGCTGAGCTGCTCGGGCTCTCTGTTCCGCAAAGCCTCGATGTCCCGCTCTCGGACCTCGATGTACTTGTCGTTTGGCCGGAACCCATCACTGAACGAATCGTCGGATTTCGATCGGCCTGTGAACTCTGTCCCCGGAACTGGATTCTCCTCAACAGTGACGCCTCTCTGTTCAATGGGCTCAGTTTGACGGACGTCATCCGGCTCGTTGAACTCGTTGTCAATCGCGTCGTTGTTGTCGCTTTGCCTGTTCGCCTCGATATCGATCTGCAAACTCTCGTCCATCCGGGTGAACTGAGCGGAATCGGAATCGCTCTCAACTCGATTTGGAATACGAGGAGACTCAATACCTGGCTCAATCAGTCCACTTTGATTGAACCCATCAATGGCGATCGGACCACTACTCTCTTGTTGATTGAGAATGGCCGTGTCCGTGGCCGGTTCTGACTTCTCTGTCAGGCTGGAAGGAATCTGTTCCTTCTGCTCCACACCATCCGTGATCTCATCGGTCATTGATTTGACCGAAAGTTCTCTAGTCGAACGGTCTTGCAAGTCTTGCTGTCGGGACAAGTCGATCAGCAATTGCAAATCGTCATCGTACATCGCGGACGGATCTTCTTTTGTCCGCGACTCAAAGTATTCTGAAACATAGTTCTGGAAGTCCATGAGTGTTCACCAAGCCTTGGATGATCCGCCAGTTCTGTCGGAGAATGGGGCATTCTTTCGCTTCATCAGTCAGGCCGACTGATGACCACTCAAGGTAATGCTTCCAAGCCAATCTGTTCTGTTTGCTGAACTGAATCGGATTGTGATAGTGCCCCTTTGGGCATCCTTCATTTGTGTCACAGGGAACGACCGAATGCTCTGGCCTTAGTATCGGAGTTGTCCCGCCCCTCATTGCAATCAGCTGTGTGTCTGGATCAAACCACCACTTCTTGCAAGCTGCACAGGATCTCTTTGACAACAAGGGATTCGTCAGCTCAAGACGAACAGCGTCGTGAAGTTCCTTCTGCATCGCCTGCACTGGCGTTTCAACCATCAGAGAGAAAAGTGAAGCCTTGTCTCCCTGCGAAAGTTTTGTCTCATCTCCGTAAAAATGTGGTGGCGACCAAAGGAACGTGTCCAGCAACGCCCAGTCACTGGACTCATAGTGACCACGGGCGATCTCTCTCCCGAAGTCGGATAAGGGCCGGCAGTACCAGTCCTTAAACCTGAACGTGTAACCATCCTCGATCATGGATCACTCGGAGTAATTGTTAGTGGCGGAATGCGGGAGCCATCGTCATCACGAAACAGCAGGAATGTCACTGGCGTTCTCAGCTGTTGAGCCTTACCCATCGCAGAAGCCGGCTTTGCAACTGACATTCCAGCTGGCATGCCGAATGTCAGAATCTTGGAGCCATTATTCAGCACGAGAACGCTGTTCCTTCCGTCGTTAGCATCTCGATGATCGAAGTACAGATCTTTCTCAGCCGGAACATAAGGAACTGACGTAGCGAATCGAACCTCTCGATTCCCGATCAATGCGTCTGTCATAGTGATTGAGTTGTTGTATTCAATCACGGGGTTGTTGTTGACTTCCAAGAGAAACCGATCAAACGCACGAGCGCGATCTGTGTCAGCGTCGTTTTCTATTGTCATTGACGAATGAGTGAACGCAAATTCTGCACCAAAAGCCACCTTGCTTTCTGCAAACGACCCACTCAACTCTTCTTCCGTCTCGCCAATGATGTCCATTCGCATCTGAATGGGACGTCCACCTTTGGTTCCCTGGATTGACCATCCGGAGCAGATTGCATTGTTGATATCATGAACAGCACCAACAAGATCGATATCAACAGGGAACGTCGCGAAATCGTCAGTGGCCTCCAGCGTCCAAGGCCCGGATGACCCACCAGTCACCCCAAGCAGCGGGAAGACCACTTCGACGATCGGCCAGGTGATGTCAAAGTAGAGCGACCACCCTACAATGATCCGACCCTTTTGAGCCCTGTTGATATCAGTATCGATATCCCCACACATCGTGTTGTCTTGATTCGTTACAATCTCGCGAGTTGATCGAGGAACAGCTTTCGCGAAACACAACGTCTTGCCGTTAATGTTCAATCGCGCCTGTCGCCCAACTGCAATTGTGCTTCCGATTGGATCAGCGAATGTCATGAGAGTCTCCTTACCGCTCTGTTCTTGTAAAGCATTGCAGCATCAGCGCTGAACGCATCTTCTCGTGAAACTGCCAGTCTGTTTCATCAGCTGGCGACAAGTCTTTCACATGTACCATGTAGACCTGGCCGATAGACAACGGGCAGTCTTCAAACGGTGACAGGTGCGACCCTGTTTTCCTCTGGAACCTTTTACGGATGTCATTCATCCACTGGGAATAGCTCGGGAAATTTTCGTTATCTGACTGGTTGACGTCATCGACCAGCTGAACAGTGATCCGGACGATCCCATCATCTACACAGTTCTCTCCAGCCTCAACCGGACGTGTGTGTCCTTTGTATGTGCAAATGAAACCCGGTGTTCCATTGAGTCGCTCACCACTTCGAGTTTCTTCGCTCTGTCCCGGACGACTATTGACTCTGGCAATGACATTCTCTGGAAGGACGTCATCAATTCTGTCGCTCCCTACAGCTGAGAAAACTCCATCTGCAGCCATGGAGCGAATTATCTGGCGAGCTGTTTCCAGGCACCAGACCTCAATGTTGATTGTTGGGTCAACTTCAGTCACTGACATTTCAATCCTCCACAATCACATCGCCACGCCATACCTGAGCGTGACCGTCTGTGACTCCCGGAGCGTCAGCAAACATAGCTGACCGTAGTGCTTCCATCCTGGCCTGCGCTGAGAGCTTGCGAATTGGGGACTCGGCTCGCGTGATAATATCGTACTGCTCTTCCGCGAGTCGAAGGAATAACTCCCACATGATCTCGTAGTTGAGGTCAATGTGAGAACTCAGTGAATAACCTTTGTCGGTCACTGTGGCAGCAACTGGCTGCTTCAGTACGGCGACCGTTGTTGACTGTATGGTGTTGATGACATGCTCGGACGCAGGTGGATTTAGAACCTCTTCGTTCTTTCCGGTCAAAAGATCGCGCTCAACGCGACTCAGATATCCGGTTGGATGACTGGCTGATGAACTAACCCGCAACACAGTGTTGGTCATATTGCTGGCAAGAATCGGTGACGAGAATGTCGCAACATCACCTGTGATCGAGACCGTGTTTTCTCCGCTCAGTGTTTCGAGGATTGAGAGATTGGTGAATCGGCGACGATACAGATAACTGAGTGATCTCTGAACCTGCCCCGAACCAGACAGCCAGATTTCCCAACGACCTGGCAATTCAGTGGATGGATACACACTCCAGACCAGCGGGTAAGTCTCAGCGTTAATAACCTGTTGCCACCACCATGTTTGCCTGACTGACACGCGACGGAGATCGAAATACTGCTGAGCATCCACGATCTCTGTTACGTCTCCAACATCTTCCGGGAGAAGATATCGAAACCGTTGCCAGCGTGCGGCTCCTGAATAGTCAGCGACTGGCCCCTGCTCCAACTCAATCTCTGTGTCACTGATTCGCCGACTGATGGCGTACCGGACGTTATTAAAGACGATCGCACCAAAGACTGCGTCCGTATCCCATGTGCCGGTAGCGATTGTCACTCGGCCTGTGGACGCGGTGTAGGCGATGGTGTGGTCAGTTGGCAGTGACGTGCTGAACGAACCGTCACGTCGGTAATAGGCCCAGTCGTGCAATGAGGGCAGCTTCTGGTACGCCAGCTGAATGGCGCGCTGCAGCTTACGATTCAAACTCCCGACTGCCTTACCTTCTTGTTCGAAGACGTCAGACAGATGCTCGTAAGCGTCCCTGAATGTCAGAAGCTGACTCGTCATTGCAATTCCTGAGTAGTCCCGTCACGTTGACCAGCATGTTATTCCGCTGGTGTGTTGTCCCCACCTTTGTCTTCAGGCTCCTGATCTTCAGGCTCTTCGGGAGCAGGCTCTTCGGGAGCAGGCTCCTGCAACCGATTAACGGCTTCAGTGAGTGCCGCCACCTGATACTGCAGGTCAGCAACCTCGTCACGACAAGTCTGATCGCAGGTCTCATTGTCGCTCAGATCCTCACCTTTGTCTTTGGCAAGCTTTCGAAGCAGCTGAATCAGATAGTGAGCAGCAAACTTTGGACGTGGAATTGCCGCAGTAATGCCTCGCTCAATGAACTGCCACCGCTGAGTAGCAGTGTGTTCCTGATGTGGTCTTGGCTTTGTCGCCATTAGTCAGTCTTTCTTGTTAGGACCAGATCCATGCCGCTCAACAATTTCGGCATGACGTTCAGTGACGGGTTTTGAAGCTCGACCGGGATCTTGCTTCACCATGTGTTGATCGATTCGATTCACGATTCGAGGATGCAGTTGATGCTTCTTCTTTGCCGGCTTTCGCTGAACCTTTTCCTTGTCCACGAAGCCGTATGTCGTATCGCCGCGAGATTCAATTTTCTTCTTCAAGTCTCCGAACGTCTGGGTGTTGTTGACGATGGCTTCCGGATCGTTCGCAAACCTCGCGGCTGTTGGTATGTAATGATCGTCATCTTTGAGCTTGTACCCGTTTTTGGCAAGCCCTTTGCGAAGAAACTCGACCTGTCGAGCATCACCGCCCATGCGGTCCAGAATGGACCGGCCATGCCGGTTCTGGTCGGCAATGTAGATTGCATCAGTGATTCCGATTCCTGGAGGCTGACGAAGCGCGCAGATGGCAGCCATGCTGGGCGATTCGCCCTTGGACACCATGCTCAAAAAGGACTGAACGACAGGCTCGCCGCCGGCAAGAACGTCGTAAGGAATGTCCAGCTCTTTGAGTTTTTTATTCTGCACTGCCATTGACCGGCCTGCTCATTTCTAATTCGTGTTCGAGTGATGTGTGAACCAGATCCTGAACCTGATCCTGTTCTTTATGAAGCAGCTGTTGCTGGTGAGCTTCTTCGGCTCGCCTGATCTCTGCCTCGTGTTTCATTTCGCCAATCACACCGCCAGGAATCTGTGACTCCTGCACAGAGACTGCTGCATCGACCATCGTCTTCTGAGCCTGGGCTTCTTTGTGGCCGGCTTCGGCGGCTTTCTTTCGGAGATCCAACTGCTGGGCTGCTTGAGCGATTGCCTGCTGCTGAGGGTCCGGTTGTGGCTGCCACGGTGGGAACTGGATTGGTGGCTGAGCCATATCCATCGATTCACCCACCAGTTCAAGATAATCATTGAGTGGTGTCGCATCTCCCACTTCCTGAGCGTATTGCTGCGCCATTGGAAGGATGTACTGCAACAGCGCTTGAGTGTTCGCTGTGTCACGCTCTTTGTTCGGTCGCTGGACTTCGGAGGCTTCGACGGTTGCCTTGCATTCTCGCATGAGAACATTCAGGTCCATCTCTCCGAAGATGGCATCCCATTGCTGCGAAGCCCAGTCTCCGAGCAAGTGAGTCAGATCCGGTCCCTCAACGTGCATGGCGGCAAGGAACATCTCCAGCTGAGAACCGTCAGTCAACCAGCGGGCCACATCACCCGACATTTTCTGAGGCCGAATCGAGACAGCTTCCTGTTTTGCGCGTCCATCGGAAGCAACGCGAACCTGAGTTGTTGTCTCTCCGTACTGCAGCTCATTCAATCCGACGCGACGATTGAAATTCTGAGACAGCATTTCAAGCGCTTGCAGCTGATCAGTGTTTGCGTTCGGTCGATTCAAAAACTGAATCACACCATTGATGTTGTCACGGATATTGTCGTTCAGTTTAACCTTAGCCAGAGCTGAATCTGAATTGAGCGCTTCCTCAAGCTCGTCGGCTGCTGAGCCCATGTAAGCCAGGATCTGTTGCCGGTTCGACCATGCTGAATCGAGATATGATGCCGTGATGACATTGATAGCCATCAGCTCACCCAGCCCCGGAGCCAGCGGAGCCAGTGGCCACGGTGAACCGAGCAGCGTGTTGAATTTGAGTGGAGCCACAGGCCAGCGACCATCCATGTAGCACGGGAACTCTGAGCCAAATCCGCGACATCGCCACTTGAACATGTTCTTCACGTCTTCATCCATTGCAGGGTTCGGACTGAAGAAGTTTTCCGGTGGAGCATTCAGCGGAAACGGAACACCGGGAGCAACACAGAGGTAGGCGTAATCACCAACGCGATCGTCGAACATGTCGATCATGTGATGATTGAGCTGCTGAGTTCTTGGTCCAACTCCAACCTTGCTCCAGATTTCGTACCACGTAATGCAATCGAAAGTCTTGTCATCCTTGGTTGCATGGTTGCCCTCCTTGCGTGCTTTCAGTTCTGCCGATTCAGTTTGGCCCTTGCCCTCCAAAGCGCCACGAGGAAGGCCGAACTTTCGCTCCACTTCCCAGATAGGATTGGTGTGCCTGCATATAATGTAGCCAGCTGACTCCCAAAGCGCGTCTTTGCAGTCCGGATCAATCAACAGGTTGTCAACCGTGTCGTAGTTCAGCTTTGTGTAAAGTGACTGCGATCCCGGTGGAGTGTAAGTCTCAGGCCAGAGCAACCCCATGCCTTTGATCAGCGCCTCTGTCACTGCGTCCTGCCCATGAACAATCAGCGTTCCTGGCTGCTCACGCTGCGACCAGTTCAGGTAGATGCTCATCATGTCGTTGCCAAAGTCGGAAACGGCTTTCTTCTTTGCCTCAGCGAGCATCACCTGTTCACCGAACGCCTGAGCCATCTGGTCATTTGGATCGCCGAACAGTTCCGGAGTCAGCTCAAGCTGTCGCTGCGAGAACACTTTCCGGTTGGCGTACTGCCAGAACAGATGGGGGGCATAGATCGAGACAAACTCAAAGGCTTTCGCGATGGTCACCTTGAATCGCGGTTTGGGCAAACTGCCATTGAAGTATTGCTTGTCACTCCACATGAACCCCTTCTCGGACTGATAGAAGTCATTGCAGATCTTCGCGACCGCGTTGAATCGGTGCTTGGCATTTTCAGCAGCGCGTATTCTCTCCGTCCAGATCCGCGTCAACGGCCCGTAGAACTGTCCGGTCATTTGTTCTGGAGAGTCGTACATGCTGCTATTTCGTTTTGATGATTCGCTCTGCCCAGCAACCAGCTCGCTGTGAATGAGCTGCTGTCAGATCCGGATCGTCGCGATGCTTGACACCCTGCATCACTGACTGGCCATCCGGTGCCCAGATGTGC
>Ga0180431_10001495_pt1 | contig 32729 bp, 38 predicted proteins | sample SS_ome_11_FD_132459 | JGI IMG/M metagenome (GOLD analysis project Ga0180431, IMG submission 132459) | Hypersaline lake sediment archaeal communities from the Salton Sea, California, USA - SS_1_MS_1 metaG | ecosystem: Environmental > Aquatic > Non-marine Saline and Alkaline > Hypersaline >... | reverse complement strand
ATTAATATAGATACAAGTACAGAAGAGGGAAAGAAGTTTTTTCAAGGAGTCCAAAAATTACTTGTATTCTTTTTTATAATTTTTGAAGCTTTAATCTATGTATTTATGCAGGGACTTCAAGCTGCCCCTGGATTTGCCTGGTTAGTTATCTTACAATTAATACTTGGAGGTTTAGCTATTTTTTATATGGATGAAGTATGTCAAAAATGGGGTTTTGGTTCAGGGGTTAGTTTATTTATTGCTGCAGGTGTATCTTGGAGAATTATTACTAGTGCTTTTCAATTTATTAATACTCAAGGAAGAAATTGTTTGCTTGATTTTAAGGGAACAGCTTGTCCTGGTAAAATCCTTGCAATGATTCAATCTTTAGTTAATGGAACCCAGGGAAGCAGCACTACTTTTTTAGTTGCTTTAAGTGCTGTCTTAGCCACAATTATAATCTTTTTGGTAGTTGTATGGGCTCAGTCTCTTAAAGTTGAAATTCCTTTATCTTTTGGAAGAATAAGAGGATATAGTGTTAAGTGGCCTCTATCTTTCTTTTATGCTTCTGTTATTCCAGTTATTTTAACAGCAGCATTAGTGGCCAACATACAATTATTTGGAGGACTTATAGAGAATGCTGCAGCACCATGTCTTACTGGGGCAGGAGAGTGTATTGGGCTATCTAAATTTGCTTCTCATTTCACTTTCTTAGGGAGATTTATTAATGGGCAGGCAGTATCTGGTTTGGCATTTTGGATAGGTTCTAGCAAAATACTTGAATTACTTATTCGGGGAAGTTTTAGTTGGATACTTATAATTCAGGGAATAAGCCATACATTATTTTTTATGTTATTTTCAACACTTTTTGCTGTATTTTGGGTTAAAACGTCTGGAATGGATGCAAAAAGCCAGGCTGAAAAGATTGCGAGTTCTGGCTTGCAAGTGGCAGGATTTAGACAGGATTTAAGGATACTTGAAAGTATTTTGAATAGATATATAATGCCTTTGACAATTATGGGAGGTTTGGCTATTGGTTTCTTAGCTTCAATTACAAATCTTCTTGGAGCACTTGTTTCTGGAACAGCAATCCTGTTAGTAATAATGATTATGTTTCAGTTTTACCAAAATATTGTTCAACAACATCAAACAGATATGAATCCTATGATGAGAAAGTTCATGGGAGGTTAAGTTTAAAAGGTAAGTTTGACTTGTAAAAAAATGGAGGAAAAAAAGGCAAAAGAGGGAAGTTTTAAAATAATTTTCCTTATTATGATTCTATCCTTAGTAATTGCTTTTTACTGGGAAAAAGCCGCCTGGATAAAAAATTCAATTCATGCTATATTAGATCCAACATTAGGGGTGTTACTTAATTGGAATTTAACAATAGGCATGTTAATAATTGTTTGTTTAATTGCCCTTATTACAACCCTTTTTCAGAAGTATACAACAGATCAGAAGACAATAAGAGAATTAAAAGCCAAACAAAAGGAAATTAACAAAAAAACAAAAGAACTTAGACATGATCCTCAAAAAATGATGGAAGTTCAAAAGGAATTAATGCCTATTACTATGAAACTTATGAAACTTAGTATGAGGCCAGTTATATTCACAGGTATCCCTTTTATTCTATCTTTTAGGTGGTTTGCAGATTACTTTGGAAAAATACCTGATTTCAGATTCTTTGGTTTTTTAAGTTGGTTTTGGTTTTTTCTAGTTTTTGTGATGATATTTGGAGCAATACTTCGAAAGATTTTAAAAGTAGTTTAAATCTAAATAAAAATGAATGAACAAGAATTTTATTTTAAATTAAGCATGTTTGAACAACAAATGCAGAGTATTCAGCAGCAATTACAGGCAGTTGAAAAAGCTATTATGGACATGAGTACTTTAAGTATAGATCTAGATGAATTAAAAGATTCAAAAGGTAAAGAAATCCTAGCTTCTATTGGAAAAGGGATTTTTGTTAAAACAAAGCTCCTCTCTGAAGAATTGACTGTGGACATTGGTGGGAAAAACTTTGTGAAAAAAAGCATATCTGATACACAAGAAATAATTAAAGAACAAATAAAGAAATTAAGAGATACTAAAAAAGAATTGAATAAAGCCCTAGAGGAAATCAATAAACAATTAACAGAAATAATTCTTAAAAATCAAAAATAAATTACTTAACTTTTCTCAAAAAAGCCCCATAACTTAATACCCCTAATTCAGATATAATTGCCCTTATATATTTTTTAGGAACAAATTCAAATGAAGGATTTTTTATTTTGATTTTTTTAGGCGCTTTATCCCAAATTTCATTTAACTCCCTTTGTTCAATTGGAATTTTTTTAGTAGTGAACTTCCAAGAATCTGCCACAATGTAAATAGGAATTTTATTATTCTTTGCTACTTGAGCAACTAATTCACTTCCTACCTTATTAATTATTCCTTGTTTTGTTATTGCGTCTGCACCTAAAAAAACCTTGTCTGCTTTTTTAGTTCCTTGCTCTTTTGATAAAGCTATGCCTAATGCAGAATCAACAAACATTGTTACAGAAATTCCTGCTTTTTTTAATTCAAGTGCTGTCTTTCTTCCTTGGAATAAAGGACGGGTTTCAGTATTATAAACCTCAAACCTTCTTCCAGACTCTTTTGCATAAATTAAAGAGTTAACCACATTAGTTGAATGACAATGAGTAAAGATAACATTATTATTCCTAATTACCCTTAGAACATTTTTATTTATTTTTTCCTGGGCTTCGTCAAAATGAGATAAGATTTTTTTATAGGGAATTTTTTCTGTCATATCAAGGACATTCTCCATCATGGGTTCTGTAGGCCTCAAAGAGAGAAGTTTCTTTTTAGAAGTTTTTGTAGGAATTAATTTGTATGCTTTTAACGCTGCCTTAGCCACATTTCTAGCTCCCTGTATTTTAATATTTTTTATATCTTTTGTTATTTGATTAAATTTTTTCTGATTACTCATATCTGATAAAATTAGTTAAAGTTTAAAAATCCTATTGATTTTAAAAATTGATGTTAGAGATGATTATTAATCCAAGGGAATCCTCAAAAGGGCCTTGGAAAATGTTTTTTATAGGGTTAGTGTATGCAACACTTTCATTATTACTTGTAAACTGGTTTTTTACAAATGATGCTGTATTATCTAAGTTTTCTGGAATGATTGTTATTACTTTTTGTGTCATGTTTACTCTGCCTTTTATGTATTATTTAATAAAACAAGAGGAAGATGAAGATGAAGATGTTGTTGGTTTTTTTGGAATATGGAAAGTTCATAAAGATGCTATTTATTCTTTTGTTTGGTTATTTTTGGGTTTTGTTGTTGCATTTGCTTTTTGGTATATGGTTTTGCAAAATAGTGCTTTGTTTAATGCTCAAGTAGAAACATATTGTATGATTAACAGTCCTGGAACAAACATAGAAGACTGTGCTTCTCAGTATGCTATTTCTTCTTTTAAAAATCCTGCCACAGGAGCTGCAACCAAACAAGTTAGATTCTTGTCAATTTTGGAAAATAATGTATATGTTATGATCTTTACTCTAATATTTTCCCTTATTTTTGGTGCAGGAGCTATTTTTATTCTAGCTTGGAATGCTAGTGTTATTTCTGCTGCAATAGGAATATTTACGCAATACAAAATAGCTGAAATTCCACTTGGATTATTAAGATATATGATTCATGGATTTCCAGAAATCACTGCTTATTTTGTAACTGCCTTAGCAGGAGGGATGTTTGGAGTTGGTGCAATAAGACATGGATTCAAAAATAAAAAGTTTTTAAGAGTAACTGAAAATGTAGTCATACTCCTGGCTCTAGCAATTCTAATCTTAATTATTGCTGCAATAATAGAAGTTTACTTAACCCCTATCTTTTTTTAATATATCTTTAATTAATAAATTTTAAAAATACAAAGGAATAATATAAGACATGGATCCATTAATTTTATTTGTAATTTTTCTTAGTTTTCTTATAGCATTTTTAGTTCTTCCTTTTTGGATAAGAAAAAGCAAACAATCAGGATTATTATGGAGAGATATGAATAAATGGGAGCACCCTAAAAATGTTGCTTCCTCTGGAGGAATTGTTGTTGTCCTTGCTTTTATACTGGGAGTTTTATTTTATATTGCGATAAAAACTTTTTTATTTGACAATGGAATTGACATTTCTTTACAAATCTTTTCACTTTTAACAGTTATTCTAATTTTAAGTCTTATTGGATTAGTAGATGATTTATTGGGGTGGGTGCATGGAGGTTTATCTGCAAGAAGCAGAGTTCTTCTTGCTATTTTTGCATCTATACCTTTGATAGTTATTAATGCAGGTGTTTCTAGCATGTCTCTTCCATTTATTGGAAGTATTAACTGGGGATTGTGGTATCCTTTATTACTTCTTCCTTTAGGAGTGGCAGGATGTGCTACTGTTTATAATTTTCTAGCTGGATATAATGGGCTAGAATCAAGCCAGGGAATTATTCTTTTATCTGCTTTAGCATATGTGAGCTATATTTCTGGAAACTCATGGTTAAGTGTTGTTTCTCTTTGTATGGTTGCTTCACTTTTTGCTTTTTGGATTTTCAATAAACATCCAGCAAAGGTTTTTCCAGGAGATATAATGACTTACTCCATAGGGGGGCTAATTGCAGGAATTGCCATCTTGGGAAACATAGAAAAAATTGCAATGTTCTTTTTTATTCCATATGTTATAGAAGGCGTATTAAAAGTCAGAGGAAAATTAAAGAAATTCTCTTTTGGAATACCTCAAAAAGATGGCAGTTTAAATATGCCTTATAAAAAGATATATGGGTTAGAACATCTTGCTATACATCTATTAAAAAGAATTAAACCAAGTGGAAAAGCTTATGAAAGAGAAGTTGTATGGCTTATTAATAGTTTTCAGATATTGGTAATTATCCTTGGACTTCTTTTATTTGTTTGGTAAGTAAAATAAAGCTTTTAAATAGAGTTTTGCTCTGATTTTTGTATGGATGAAAAAGATATAGATATCAAAGGAAAAGATAATAAAATTGAAATAAGTGATGTTGAAGATATAAAAATTAGAGGAGATGATAATGTTATCAGAGTTGAAGGAGAGGATAAAGATATTAGAATAAAGGGTAGCAAAAATATTATTGATATAAAAGAAGAGGAAAGAATAAGTGGGAAAGAAATCAAAAGAGAATTTAAGACCAAAGTTGGAAAAACTCTTAATTTTTTCAAACAAAAAAAAGTTATTAATATTTTAATAGTGGCTTTATTTCTTCTTATTCTTCTTAGTAGTGTTTCAATTAGAACTCAAAATCTTCCCTTACTTAAAGATTCTACTTCTGGAAAAACAATTCCTCTTGCATTAGACCCATATTATTTTTTAAGAATAGCTGAAACAATGATTTCAGAGGGAGGATTGCCAGAATATGATATAATGAGGTATCCTGCTCTACAAGTAGGTTTCTCGAGTGAAATTTTGCCTTTTGCCCTTGTCTTTTTATATAAATTTATGAATATTTTTGGAGAGTATAGTCTTGGTTTAGTTAATGTTATCTCTCCTGTAATCTTTTTTGCTTTAGCTCTAATTGTATTTTATTTTTTAATTTATTTTTTAACAAAATCAAAATTAGGGGCATTAATTGGAAGTGCTTTTTTAGCCTTTATCCCTGCTTTTTTGTATAGGACAATGGCAGGTTTTTCAGACCACGAGGCCATTGGTATTTTTGCTTTCTTTGCAGTTCTTTTAGGATATACTTTTGCTCTGAAATTTCTAAATAAAAAAAATAAATCCTGGAGAAAGACAATTCTATATGGATTATTAGTTGCTTTTTTAACTACTTTTAGCATAGTAAGTTGGGGGGGCGGGGCTGCTTTTATATTCTTAATTATCCCTTTAAGCTTTCTTATATTCTGGTTAATTAATTATAAAGAAGAAGAAATAGATATAAAATCAAGAGGGCTAGTTTTTTATGGAATTTGGGTTATTTTTAGTGTTATTTTTGGGTTGGTTTTTAATTATAGTATGTCTGCTATTTTTAATAGATTTTTAACTAGTTCGAGTGGAATAATCAGTTTATTTGTATTATTATTCATCTTTGTAGATTATTTTTTAGTTTTAAAAAAATTTAAAAGAATTAAAGAAAAATTTAGGATTCTTTATAGTATAGGGATTACAATTCTTTTAGGAGGGGTTGGGTTATTCATTATTGGGAAAAACCCTTTTAGTTTAATCTCAAGTGGGTGGGGGAGTCTTCTTCATCCTTTTGGATTAGGAAGAGTTGGTTTAACAGTTGCTGAAAATGCTCAGCCTTACTTATTAGACTGGATGAGTAATGTAGGGAAAACTTTATTCTGGTTTTTTTATTTAGGAAGTATTTTTATTGGGATTGAAATTTCAAAAGGCATTAAAAGAAAATCAAGCAAGATTTTTTTTGCTCTCTTATGGATTCTAATGGTTTCTGGAATTTTATTTAGTAGAATCTCTAGTGGTTCTCTTTTTAATGGGATTAATTTCCTTAGCCAGTTTTTTTATTTAATTGGAATTTTGTTATTTTCTGGTTATTTCATAAAAATTTATTTAAGAGAAAGAGTAAATATTAGTCCAGAATTAATCTTAATGTCTGCTTGGATGTTTGTAATGATTATTTCTGGCAGAGGGGCAATAAGAATGTTTTTTGCTATAACTCCTTTTGTCTGTTTTTCTGCTAGTTTTTTTATAATTAAAATTTACAATTATTATAAACAGAGTAAAGATGATTTAATGAAATTAATTTTTGGAATAGGGACTCTAGTGGTTATTTTGTTTACAATAGTAAGTTTGGTAGGGTTTTTTAACTCTATTTCTGCTCAAGCAAAATATACAGGGCCCTCTGCAAATCAGCATTGGCAAAGTGCAATGTCTTGGGTAAGAGAAAATACTCAAGAAGGGAGCATATTTGTGCATTGGTGGGATTATGGATACTGGGTTCAGTATTTGGGAGAGAGACCAACAGTTACTGATGGAGGGCATGCTAATGGATACTGGGATCATCTAACGGGAAGATACTTACTTACTACTCCTTATCCAGAAACAGCCCTAAGTTTTATGAAAACGCATAATGTCTCTTATTTATTAATTGATCCAACTGACATTGGAAAGTATCCTGCATATAGTTCTATTGGGAGTGATAAAGATAATGATAGGTATTCTGGAATTATTGCGATGATAAATAATCCTAAAAATATCCAAGAAACATCAGAAGGAGAAATTAGAATCTATCAAGGAAGTTATGGGGTAGAAGAAGATACTTTTTATGATATAAATGGAACAGAAATTTTTCTTCCTGGCCCCACCTATAACAAAATGAATAAGCCCATATTTAAGTCATATATTATAGGAATGGTTCTAGAAGTAAGAAAAGAAGATGGAAAAATAGGTTTTAATCAACCAGAAGGGGTTTTTGTCTATAATAATAACCAGTATAGGATTCCTTTAAGATATATGTATTATAATGGAGAATTATTTGACTTTAAATCTGGATTAGAATCAGGAATAAGAATAATCCCTTCTATAATTCAAAATAGTGGAGGAATTCAAATTGATAGTTTAGGAGCAGGGTTATATCTTTCTGATAGAACTTTTAATAGCCTAGTAGGGCAATTATATCTTATGGATGATGTTTTAGAAAGATATGAAGGAGTAGAAATAGCACATATTGAAAGCAGTCCTGTAGTAAAGAGTTTAAAGGCACAAGGAAAGGATGTTGGAGAGTTTGTTTATTTCCAGGGGGTGCAAGGACCAATAAAAATATGGGAAATTAATCCTACAGAAGATATAAAAATCAAAGAAGAATTCTTGAGTACAGAAGGAGATTGGGCAGAGTTTGATTATTTGTTTGAATAAGAATTAAAATGAAGAAGAAACATTCAGAAATAGCAATTGTTATTGGAACTAAAGCAGAATTAATTAAATGTGTTCCTGTAATGTTAGAAATTCAAAAAAGAAAATTAGATTATTGGTTTGTTCATACTGGCCAACATCCTTTAGGCAAGGCTTGTGAAGATTTTGGAGTAAAAAAACCAGATTATATTTTAAGCCCAGAACCAGAATTAAGTACAAAATTTTGGTCAAAAATAAATAGAATTTCTATTTTTTGGTTTATTGCAATGATTTTTAAAATTAAGAAATTGATTAGAAAATTAAAACCAAAATATGTAATTTATCATGGAGATACTATGAGTACTGGGGCTGCGGCAATTGGTTCTAGTAGTTATTTAAATAAAAAGAAAGATTGGAAAAATGTGCATTTAGAGGCAGGTTTAAGAAGCGGTTCAAGTGTAGAACCTTTTCCTGAAGAAATATTTAGGAAAATTAGTGATAAATTTTCAGATATATTATTAGCTGTTTCGGATTTATCAGAAAAGAATTTAAAAAAAGATAGAAAACTCAAAGGAAAGGTTATCAAAATTGGGAACACTATAGTAGACATGGCTTATCTTGGTTATGATATGGCTAAAAAGAAAAAAATTAAATTAAAAAATAAAAAATTTGCTTTAATTAATATTCACAGGCATGAAAACTTAAACAATAAAGAAAGGATGAAAAAGATTGTGGAAATCTTAAGTTCTATAAAAGAGAAAGCTATTTGGCCTTTACATGATAATACAGAATATTACCTTAAAAAATATGGTTTAATGGAAAAAATAGAGAAGATGGGGAATATAGAAATAACTCCTTTAAAAGGATATTTTGAATTTATTTTTATGCTGGGCAAATGTGATTATTTAGTTACAGATGGGGGGAGTATTCAAGAAGAAAGTTTGGTTTTTAAAAAACCCTGTATACTCTTAAGGAAAAAGACCGAAAGGCAAGAGGGGTTAAAAACAGGAATAAACTTTCTGACAAAGTTGAATGTTAAATATGCTAAGAAAAAAATCAAGGAAATAGAGCAAGGAAAAATAAAAGCCAAGAAGTTCAAAAATCCTTATGGAAAAAGGGGATTAAGTAAAAAAATTGTTGATATCTTAAAATGAAAGAATTCGAAGAAAAAGATGTTTTTTATGGTGAGAGGATTATTCCCAATAAAACAACTCCTAATTATTTGATTAAAGAGCATCTTCTTAGATATCTCTTTGCAAAAAAATATGCGCAAGGAAAAACTGTTTTGGATTTAGCTTGTGGAACAGGATATGGTTCTTTTGAATTAAAAAAATCTGGGGCAAAGAAAGTCATAGGAGGAGACATTTCTAAGAAAGCCCTAAATTATGCTAGAAAAAATTACAAAAAAAAGGGATTAATTTTTAAAAAATTAGATGGAGAAAAAATTGATTTATCAAACGGGTCTGTAGATCTCGTAATTTCTCTCGAAACAATTGAACATCTAGAAAATCCCTTAAAATTCTTAAAAGAAGTTAAAAGGGTCTTAAAGAAAAAAGGACTATTCATTTGTTCAAGTCCAAATAAAAGAGTCACTTCTCCTCTCTCTAAAAAACCTTTAAATAAGTATCATCTAAAAGAATTTTATATAGGAGAACTCTTAGAGCTATTGAAAAAAAATAAACTTTTCCCCAGAGAAGTTTTTGGACAATGTTTTATAAAAATTGATCTTAAATTTAAAGTTAAAAAACTTATTGCGACTTATTTACCTTCATTTGTTTCGTTTTTGAGGAGGATAATAAAAAAGAAAAATGTACAAATAGACAAAAATTTAGGTTCAATTAAAAAAATAAAAAGGGGGGGCCTGGATCCCACTTATTTTATAATCATCTCTCAAAGAATATGAAAACAATAGTTATTATTGTTAACTATAATGGAAAAAAATTATTAAAGAATTGTCTTGATTCAATTAAAAAAAATACAATATATAAAAAATATAAAGTAATTGTGGTAGATAATGGTTCATCAGATGGAAGCCAAAGAATAATTAAAACAAAATATAAATGGGTTGATTTAATAAAAAATAAGGAAAATCTTGGTTTTTCTAAGGCCAATAATATTGGTGCTTTTTATGCTTTTAAAAAATACTCTCCAAAATATTTATTTCTCTTAAATAATGATACTCTTGTTAAAAAAAATTGGTTAAAAAGTTCTATAAAAATACTTAAAAATAATAAAAAAGTCGGGATTGTTGGAAGCTCTCTTTTCAACAAAGACAATTCAAAACAAAAATGTGCTGGCTGGATTCATGCTTTTGGGGTAAAATATTATTTTGGAAATAATTTAAGAAAAGTAAGTTGGGTTTCTGGTGCTGCATTTTTAATTAGATCTAATATCTTTAAAAAATTAAAAGGTTTTGATGAAAAATATTCTCCAGCATATTATGAAGAAACCGATCTTGAAAAGAGAGTTGAAAAATTAGGCCTGGGTATTTTTTTTAATCCTAATTCAAAAATAATACATTTAGGAGGGGAAACAGCTAAAAAAACATTTAATAATTCTGAACTTTTTTATATTTTTTATAGAAATAGAGCAAGATATTTTATTAAACATCATGGATATTTATTTTTTATTCCCCGGATTTTGACAGATGTTCTCAGGGCAATAAAAGAGAGAAAATTAAAATTACTAATAAAGGCATATAAAAAAGGAGTATCAAGATGAAAAAAATAAAAGTATGGCTTCAGTATCCTTGGAAATTTCCTGATTCTCCTTATTATAAGTATCTTATAGAAAATCCTCTAGAAGGCCTGGAATATTTAAATGTAAAAAAACAAAAAGGAGTTATTACTTCTTCAAAAAAATTTAGATTTATGAATAAATTAAAGAAATATCTTAGAAAAATATTAGAGATAATTAAAATGCCAAACATAATTAAAACAAAAAAAGGAGAATATGATGTAATTCATTGTGCTCATTGTTTAAGTTTAAATAAAAAACCTTGGATAGTTGATGTAGAACATTATTGGAATTTTGCTTCAAGCGGAAAAATTGCTTATTCAAAAAAAGGTAAAGAGAAAATAAAGAAATTTTTGAAAAGTCCTTATTGTAAAAAAATAATTCCCTGGACAGAGGCGGCTAAAAAGACAATTATAAGTGCTTTAAGAGATAAGGATATAGAAAAAAAAATTGAAGTAGTTTATCCTGCAATTCCTCTTATAAAATTTAAGAAAAAAAATAGTAAAAAATTAGTTTTATTATTTGTAGGGAGATATTTTTATTCAAAAGGAGGGGTAGAAACTCTTGAAGTTTTTGATGATTTAACAAGAAAATTTAAAGAAATTGAATGTATTTTTGTTTCTGATACTCCAAAAGAATTTAAAGAGAAATACTCAAAAAATAAGAAAATAAAGTTTTATGATTTGATGCCTCAAAAAGAATTATTTAAGATTTATGAAAAATCTGATATCTTTGTTTATCCCGGTTATAGTGATAGTTTTGGATTTGCTCTTTTAGAAGTTATGGCATTTGGAATTCCAATTATTACAGCTAATGGTTTTGCGAGGGAAGAAATAGTTGAAAATGGAAAAACAGGTTATATTATCTATAATAAAGATAAAAAAATAATGATTGAAAAAATGATAAATAAAATATCTAAATTATTAAAAGATAAGAAACTATTAAAAAGTATGGGAAAAGAAGCTAGAAAAGAGATTGAAAAAGGAAAATTCTCAATAAAACAAAGAAATAAAAAGTTAGAAAAAATTTATAGAGAAGCATTAAAATGAAAATCAGTTTTATCACAACAGTCTATAATGAAGAAAAGAATATAGAAAAATTTCTTAATTCTATTATTAACCAATCAAAAAAACCAGACGAGATAATTATTGTAGATGGGGGGAGTAATGATAAAACTATTGATATTATTAAAAAAATTAAGAAAAAAACAAAAATTCCTTTTAAGTTGATTATTAAAAAAAGGGTAAATATTGCAGCAGGAAGGAATATTGCTATAGATCAAGCAAAAGGAGAAATAATTCTTGCGAGTGATGCAGGATGTATTGTTAATAAAGACTGGATAAAAGAAGCATTAAAATTCTTTCCTAAGGTAGATGTTGTTGCAGGGAACCATAAAGCAATTGTGAAAAATAATTTTGAATTTTTTCAAGGGATTCTGACTGTTAATAAAGTTGATAGGATAACTCGTATGTCTTCTAGAAATCTTGCTTTTAAAAAAGAATGTTGGAAAAAAGCAAAAGGATATCCTGAAGATTGTTTAACTGGAGAGGATACTCGGTTTAATATGAAAATGAAGGATGCAGGATGTAAGTTTAAAATAAACCAAAGAAAAGATGTTGCTTGGGAAATGCGACCAACCTTTAGATTATTTTTTAAACAATTTTATAAATATGGACAAGGAGATAAAATACAAGGGAACTTAAGAAAATTGAAAAAGAACCTCTTAATGATTTTAGCGTTCTGGATGTATCTTGTATTTTTAATTGGAAGTTTGTTTTTAAGCAAATATCTCTTTATAGGATTGATTTTACTTCCAATAATCTATTTATTTTTGAAAGCATTTAAGATTTTTATGAGAACAAAGAAATTTCTAAGTTTTATATATATCCCTGTTCTTGAATTAACAAAAAGAGTTGCATATATTCTTGGAGCTACTTTTGGTTGAATTTATGAATATAAGTCTTTTTAAATAAGAAATAATCATAAATTTTATGAAGATTTTGGTATTTCTTAAAAAATGGCCGGGGGGAGTAGGGGTTGTTGTTAAAAGTGTAAAAAGAGAACTAGAAAAAAGAGGTCATGAAGTTGTTTGTATCTCTAGGGAAGAGGATTTAAGATGTTTTTCGTCTATTAGAAATTTACTTTGGTTAAGAAAAAATTACGAAAAAATTATAAAAAAAGAAAGACCAGACATCATTTATACTCAAGATTGGTCAATGGCATTACCTCTTTTATTTCCTTTCTCAATATATAAAAAGAAGCATTTTTGTTGTTTTCATGGAAATCAGCTAGGAAAATCAAGAATTCTCCAAAAAATTGTTGGAAGGATTTTAGGAAAAAAATTAATTGTTGTAGGAGATTCGTTAAAAAAAAGATTTCCTTTGTCTTCTTTAGTTTATAATGGGGTTGATTTAAAAAAATTTAAGCCATTAAAGAAAAAAAGGAATTATTTGGGTTGGATCAAAAAAGATACAGAAATTTATAATCAAGAAGAAATTCAAAGATTAAGTGAAGAATTAGGAATTCCCTTGCTTATTGCTGAAAAAATTCCTTTTGAGAAAATGAATATTTTTTATAACAAATGTAAGATTTTCATTAGCCTTCCTCCTTCTTCTGCAGGGTTTAATTTATGTTGGTTGGAGGCTCTGGCCGCAGGAGTTCCATTAGTTATTGGTAATGATGAGGGAATAGGATATAAAATCCCTATAGAAAAAGTGACGGGTAAAAAAGAAATAAAGGCATTGATTAAAAAAAAGAATAATAAAAATTCAAGAGAATGGGTCGAGAAAGAAAGTTTTACTTGGGAAAAGAATGTAAGGAGGTTATTAAGATTATGGGGAAGAGGATTTTGAATATTGGTTGTGGAAATGACACTTATGGTACAGATTTTGTTGACTTATACCCTTCGAGAGAAGAAGTTAAGAGAGTGGATTTGGAAAAAGAAAAATTGCCTTTTAAAAAGAATAGTTTTGAAGAAATTTATGCGGAGTGTGTTTTTGAGCATTTAAAAAATCCCAGGGATTTTCTTAAGGATTGTAAAAGAGTTTTAAAAAAACAGGGAAAATTAATATTGATTACAGATAATGCTGCACACTATAAATACCATATTAGCCTTTTTAAAAAAGCATTTTATGCTCATAATGGAGGTTATGAAAAAAAAGGGAGAATTGGGGGAGGAACTGGGAAAGGGAGTGAAGATAAACATTATGCCTTATTTACTCCAAATCATTTAAAAAATTTCTTAGAAGATTTAGGTTTTTTTATTGGAGAGATTAAATATGAGTTTGGATACAATAGAAAAAATATTCATAAAATCATAGATTTGGTTGTCTCTTTTTTAAGTAAAAGACTTATCTTCCCTAGAATTAAAGTGGTAGCAATTAAAAAATGAAAAAATTTTACAAAGAAAATAATGATCTCATAAAACTAAAAAAATTTTTTGAAAACCTTAATCTCTTTGAAGTTGATTTATGGCCTATTATATCTCCTTATCTTTATACAGAGATAATTAAAAAGAAAAGAAGTTTTTTTTATAGACTTTCAAGAATTCTTAAGTTCATTTTTCTAAATGAAAGATTTATTTTAAGAGATCCAGAAAAAAATAAAATTTTAGCCTCATTTTTTCTTAGAAGGAAAGACCACCACCAACAATTTCTTGAAAATTTAAAATCATTTAAAAAGAAAGAAATAATGTTTCTTGAAGGAATTGTTCCTGAAAATAAAATAAAATACTTTTTAAAAAGATTTAATATAGAGTTTATTGATTTTAAGAAATCTATAAAGGTTAAAAGATACTTTGAAAAAAATTTTCCTTTGAAAAAAGATTTATTTTATTACTTTCTTTTGTTTAGAACGCTCTATGAAGGAAAAAAAATTAATAATTTTAATAAAATCATTAAAAAATATTCTCCAAAAGCATTAATTTCTTATAATAATGCTGGAAGTACAGAAGATAATGCCCTGACTTTATTAATGAAGAATAGAAAAAAGAAAACATTTAGTTTACAATCTTGGATGTTTAGGGAATATGAAAAATTAGACAATACTGATTGTATTTTCTATGATAACTATACTTCAGATTACATTCTTGTTTGGGGGAAAAATAGTGCAGATATATTAAAAAAACATTACCCAAAAAATAAAATTTTAATTGTGGGAAATTCTAAATTTGGAAGAATTAAAAAAGCGAAGGAAAAAAATCATATGAAAAAAGGGGTTGTTTTTTTAAGCAATAATGCTTATGAAAAAAGCAATTTAAACTTAATAAAAATCCTTAATGAAATATCAAAAAAAAGAAAAAATACAGTCTTTTATCTTAAGTTGCACCCAGATAATGATAGGAAAAAATACCTTAAGCTGATTTCAAAAAAGAATATAATCCTAACAGAAAAATTTGCGGATAATAATAACTTATTTGAAAAAAGTGATTTTATAATTGTTCATAATAGCACAATTAGCTCAGAAGTTTTGAGGCATCAAATCCCCCGCCTTAGATTTAAAGACAAACATCTCTTCGTAGATAGTGAAAATCCCCAAGATTTATTTGAAAATTTAGAGGAACTTGAAAAATTAATGGAGAAATTAAAAAATCCTAGAATATATAAAAAATACCTTCAAAAATATAAAAAGCTTTATTCAGATAATTTTTTTCAATCAAAATTATCCCCCGAAGATTATATAAAGAAAATAATAATAGATAGGATATAAAAATGGATAAAAAAATAATAGCAATATTGCCACTTAGAGCAAAAAGTCAGAGAGTAAAAAATAAAAATATTCTCCCTATTTGTGGGATTCCCCTCTATAAACATATTTTAGATAAAATAAATAGTATAGACAAGATAGACCAAATTGTTATAAGTACAGATATAGAAGAAGTTCTTAATCTCCAAATAGAGGGAGAAAGAATAAAAATTTTAAAGAGACCAAATGAACTTTCTGGAAATTGCAATATTAACTGGGTAATAGAAGATGTTCTTAAAAAAATTCCAGAAGGGGATATTTTTATTCAAGTTCATGCTACCAACCCCCTACTAAAAAAAGAAACCATTGAAAAGGCTTTAGAAACATTTGAAGATTCTTTGGGAAAAGATAGTTTGTTTTCAGTTAATAAGATACAAAAAAGATTTTGGAGTTCGGAAGCCAAGCCGATAAATCACAAATTAGGTGATCCTCCAACGACCCAAATACTTGAACCTTGGTTTGAAGAGAATTCTGCTATTTATATTTTTAAAAGAAAATCTTTTTCTGAAAATAATAATAGAATTGGGAAAAATCCTTTAATGTTTAAAATGAGTGAACTAGAATCATTAGATATTGATACTGAGGACCAATTTAAATTGATTAAAAAAATAATGGAGAGTTGAAAAAATGAAACTTCTTTGGCAACAGATACCCTCTACAACAATCTCTGAAATACTTTCTTCTTCTAGTTTTGATGGGGTTGTTTTAGATTTAGAACATGGTGTTTTTTCAGAAGAAAAAATATTTCAATGTATACAAATAATCACTTTAAAAAATAAAAAATGTTTTGTTCGAATTACCGGGCCAAATAAAACACAAATAAGGCATTATCTTGATGCAGGAGTATCTGGAATAATTTTTTCTGATGTGAGAAATGAAGAATATGCTAAAAAAATAATTGAAGAATGTTATTATCCTACTCAGGGAGGGAAAAGAGGATTAGGATTAGTGAGGTCAAATTTATGGGGAGATGAAAAATTAATAAAAGAAAAACCAATTCTCATAGCCCAAATAGAATCTCTTGAAGGAGTAAAAAATCTAGAAGTAATAAAAAATTTTAAATTTGATTTTTATTTAATTGGTCCCTATGACCTATCTTCTAGTTTAGGGATTCCGGGAGATTTTAATAATGAAAAATTTAAGAAATGTATGGAAAAAATAGAAGAAAATTTGAATAAAGTAGAAATGGGTTTTCATCTTGTTAAAAAGATTGATGAAGAATACCCTCAATTTAAAGATTATGGATTTTTGGCTTTCTCATTAGATACATTACTGATTAAAGAAGGCTTGAAAAAAATTTCTGATTTATTTAAAGAATAAATCCTTAAACTAAAAATATACATCAAATAAGGATAAATTTTAAATACTCCTTCTTTTTGAGGAATATTATGAAGGTAATGGTAACCGTAGATTTATTTGGAGTTTTAGATGATACTCCTAGAAAACTACTCTCAAATTTTGAAGTAGAATATAACAAAAAAAATAAAAAATATTCTTCTGAAGAACTAAAAGATAATTTAAAAAATTTTAATCCAGATATAATAATTGCTGGAACAGAAAAGTATAATGAAGAAGTTTTAAATTGTTGCCCTAATCTTAAAATGATTTCTAGAGTAGGGATTGGATTAGATTCAATAGATCTTAATGAATGCAAAAAGAGGGGGATTTTTGTTGCTAACACCCCTGATGCTCCTTCTAATGCAGTAGCAGATTTGATTGTTGGTCAAATAATTAATATGCTTAGAGAAATACAAAATGTTGATAGCTCTATTAGAAAGGGGGTTTGGGAAAGATATATAGGAAAAGAAATATGTGAGTGTAATATTGGAATAATTGGTTATGGAAGAATTGGTAGATTAGTTAAGAAAAGACTAGAGGCTTTTAATCCAAAAAAAATACTTATTAATGATATTGATGAGGATCAATTAAAAGAACTATCCCCAGAAGAAATTTGCACAAAAGATAAAATATATCAAAATAGTGATATAATTTCTATTCACATCCCTTATAACCCCCAGAACTACAATTTGATAGCAGAAAAAGAACTTGAAAAAATGAAACCAAATACACTACTACTTAATTTTTCTAGAGGAGGAATTATTAATGAAGAAGATCTTTTTAAATGGCTAGAGAAAAATGAGCATGCTAAATGTGCTATAGATGTTTTTATTGAAGAACCTTATTATGGAGAGCTGATAAAATTAAAAAATTCATTTTTAACGCCTCATTTAGGAAGTTGCTCAAAGAAAAGTAGAAATGATATGGAAGTTGGGGCGGTTAGAAATGTTCTTGAATTCTTAAAATGAAAAAGAAAAAAATAGTAGTATTTGGGGGCGCCGGTTTTTTAGGAAGATATTTGATAAAAGAGCTTTTGGGGAGAGGATATGAAACTGTTTGTTATGATTTAAAAAAATTAGAGAATCCGGGATCAAATAATTTTCTTTCTATTGTTGGGAGTATATTTGATAAGAAAAAAATAAATGAGATTTTGAAAGGGGTGGATTATGTATATCACCTTGCTGCATTACAAGATATTGATGATTGTTTAAAACACCCTATTGAGGCCATAAAAACAAATGTGTATGGTGCATCTACGGTACTTGATTGTTGTACTAAAAATAATGTTAAAAGATTTATCTTTTCAAGTAGTGTTTATGCGAATGGAGAAAAAGGGGGAATATATGGTGCAGGAAAAAAAGCAGTAGAGATTATTTTAAAAGAATACTCTAAAAACTATGGTATAAATTATACTATATTACAATATGGGACTCTTTATGGCCCAGGGTCTGAAATTAATAATAGCATACATAGATATCTAGACCAAGCAATTAAAAAAAGAAAGATTGTGTATAATGGTGATGGAGAAGAATTAAGAGAATATATCCATATTAAGGATGCATCAATACTTAGTGTCAAGGCTCTTGATAAAAAGAATATAAATAAAACATTAATTTTAACAGGGCCAAATCCTACAAAAATAAAAGATTTGTTTTTAATGATTGATGAAATTCTTGGAGGAATTAAAATAAATTACAAAAAAAAGACTACTCCTGGTAGAAAGATGGCACACTATAAATTCTCTCCCTACTCTTACCAAAAAACAATTCCTGAAAAAATAATAAATAATACCTACCGTGATTTGGGAAGTGGGTTAATAGAGGTTTGCGAATATATTTCTAGTTTACAAAATAAAAAAGAAATAAAAAAGATAAGAAAACATAGTTTTGATGATGAAAAAAAGAACATAGGAGTCGATTTTGATGGGGTAATCCATACTTGTGAAAAGGGATATTATGATGGAACTATTTATGGAAAGGTTATTCCTGGAACAAAAAAGGCCCTAAAAAAACTATCAGAGAAATATGATATAATTCTTTTTACTACAAAAGCTAGAGAAGATAGGCCTTTAATAAATGGAAAAACAGGAGAAGAATTGGTTTGGGAGTGGTTAGAAAAAAATAAATTATCAAAATATATAAAACAAGTTACTTCTGAAAAACCTAGGGCAGTAGCATATATAGATGATAAAGCAATAAAGTTTAGAGGATGGTACGAGGTTCTTAAGAGAATATTTTAAGATAATTTTATTTTCTATAAAACATTAATGCGAATAGGTAAAAATATCTACTTATTATTGTTGCTATTGCTGCACCTATTGTGGCCAGATTAAAACTATAATTTATTAGCCAAGAGATTAAGAAATAATTTAAGATTATATTTATCCCTAATGAAATTAAGATCAATATTGCGATTAGTTTTGTTTTTCCTTTTGAAATAAAATAAGAATCGTAAATGTTTGATATTGGAAGTGCAATAAGCAAGATAGATAATATTCTTAATAGGTTTATTGCAGGATAATATTCGCTTCCAAAAATTAATTTTATTACTGGGGATGAAAGAAAGATTGTAAAAATTGTCCCAAGGATTGCTAAAATAGCAACAATTCTTATTGATTTATTTAAGCCTCTTTCTAATCTTTTTCCCTTCAATGTACTAAAGATAGGAAGTAAAACAGCAGAAAACCCAACTAAGGGAATTAGAGCCCCGATTAAACTAAATGCTGCTTTATAATACCCGATATATTCTGCTAAAACAAATCTCCCTAAAATAACTATATCAACATATCCAAAAAATATTCCTGACAAAACTGTTGCTGATAAAGGAATAATAAATTTGTTTATGGATTTCTTTTCTTTTTTAGTTAATTTGGAATATTTCTCTTTTAAAAAAGATGTCTTTTTTATAAAAAACAAAGTAAAAGGTATTAAAACTAAGAAATATGTTAAGGACGAAGCTAAAATTATTGTGAATATACTCAACCCCTTTTCAAAAGAATATTTTAAAGTTAATAAAATTGCAATTGGAACTATAATTATTCTTAAAAATTGCAAAACAATTTCCTTATAAAAAACATACTTAAATTTATTAGTAGAGTAAAATATAAAATCAATAAATGTTAGGAATCCTATAAAGATTATGTAAAGAGATCCTGCTAACAAAGCTAAAAATATTGGTTTTTGATAATAAGTTTGAGAAATAAATTTAGATAAGGCCAAAATCAAAATAGCCGAGAAAATAATTAGTATTGATTTTAATTTAAATAAGTGTATAAAATATGCCTTTGTTTTTTTCAAATCTCTCTTTCTAATATTCTCTGGGAGATATCTCATTAAAGTTTTATTTATCCCAAGGTCAGAAAAACAACCTAATAGAAGAATAGTAGATAAGGCTAGACTATACAAACCAAAAAGTTCAGGCATTAATAATCTTGCAATAATAATTGTGAATATTAAAGATCCAATTTTCCCCACAGCATTTGTCATAAACTGATATGTTGAGTTTTTTACTGCTTGTCCTGTATAACCTTCAAATTTTCTTTTTCTAAACATATTAAAAATATTTGAGATGTCACTTTCTTCGGATTTTATTAGATTTTTTACTCCCATAATAGATTTTAGAAAGATGTCTTAAAAAAGCTTATGTAGTAACATTATTTTATTTATTTAATATAATTAATTTTATAAATATCCAAATTAGGAAATATATATGGCTTCAAAACAATGGGGAGAAAAAGTATGGGAAGAAAAAATAAAATACCAAGATGAAAAAGGTGTTATTTTTGGAACAAATTCCAGTATAAAACAAATTAATAAAAATACAAAAAGACATATCAGTATGTTAAAAGAACATTTTTTAACTTATATAAAAAAGAATGGAAAGATTTTAGATGCTGGAATTGGCCCAATGGCAAGATTTTCTATAGAATTTTCAAAATTAGGGTATAAGGTGACGGGAGTTGATATTTCTAAAACAACTCTAAAATATGCCAAAAAAAATATTGATAAAAAGAAGTTAGATGTAAAATTAATCCGGGACAACCTCCTTGAACTTAAAAATATAAAAAATAATGAATTTGATATGGTCTTCTGTATAGAAACGTTTGGACATATCCCTTCATACTTATCTTTAGAAGTTTTAAAGAATTTTAATAAAAAATTAAAAAAAGGAGCCTATTGTTTAATTGAATTTTGGATTGAAGAAGAAAAAGGGTTTAAAAAATTGTTGAAAGATTTTTTATATTGGTCTTTACATAATATAAAAAAGAAATTTAAAAAGACTTTCCATGTAAATTGTTCTTTTTACACTCATGAAGAAATTTTAGATATGGTGGAAAGAACAGGATTTAAGTTTATAAAAAAAGAGAAAAAATTATACCTCTTTAAAAAAATTAAATAATTTATCCCTCAATACTTTTTATCATATCTGTAAAGGCAGGACGTGTTATAAGAACTCCTGTGCTGATTCCAATAATTGTTGTTATTGCGAATCCCTTAAGAAGTCCTGCGCCTGCCCACATTAGTGGCAATAAAGCTACTAATGCTGTAAAATATGCTCCAAGGATAATTGCAAATGCTCTTTTTAATTTTTGTTTAATGCTCAGGATAGTGGTTTGTTTTGCTTCATCTAAAATAATTATCTGACTATCTATTCCAGTACCAATTGTTGCCAAGATTCCTGCTATACTTGGTAAATCTAAATTCCAATTAATAAAAGAAGCTATTCCCAAAATGATAATAACTTCAGATAAGCTAGTTATAATTAAAGCCAAAGAAGACTTTACTCTTTTATATCTAAAAAATATTATAATAGATACAGCAAAAATAGCTGCAATCCCTGCTAATAAGATTGAGTTAATGAAATCTTTTCCTAAAATAGGAGAGATAGTATCTAGCTTCACGATTTCTAATTTATATGGAAGACTTCCTGTAATTAAAATTGTTTGTAACTTCTGCATTTCTTCTAAAGCATTATTATATGCTTCTTCTTGGTTCTGCCCTACACCTGAACCTGAAATGGCTATTTGACTTGTTTCTCTTCCTTTAAGATTTTCACTAATAAGTAAACTATCTAAAAGGCTGTCATCAATATAGAGGTCTAATTTTTCAGAGAGATAATTTCCTTGTTGTGTATTATTTACTTCTAACTTATCTGTAATTTCTGCATGCCTCTTTGCTGCTTCTTCACTTAAATAAATAGAAAATCTAAAATTACAATAATAATCTCCTTCTTGATTTTGTTGGCAAGACTCTATTAAGGCACAAGTAGCATCATTTCTACAGACAGAAGCAATATCTTTATTCCCTCCGATAAATACTGTTTCATTTGCTATTTTAGCTTCAAATTTTCCTTGCTGAGCAATAAGTTCCTCTAAATCTTCTGGTGTTGCCCCTGCAATCTCTATTAACATATAGTTCTTTCCTCCAAGGTCCTTAACAGGCAAAACATTCATATCAACAATGCCATAAACATTTAATCTATTACTTACCACAGCAATTAAATCATTAAGCTCACTTGAACTAAGTTGTTTTTCTTTTGCTTGAATTAATGCCCTCGCACCTCCTGCTAAATCTAATCCTGTTTTTATTCTTGTATTTGAAATTTCTGATACAGTTATTTGAGGAAATTCATCAGAATAAGTAATAATTTCCCCTTGGTCTGTTTTAAAAATTGTCTTAACTTTTTCTCCAGTATACTTTTCTGCGAGGATGTTTGTAAAATCATCTAAATTATTTATAGAATTTCCATCGATGCTAGTAATAATTTGTCCTTGCCTTAATCCTTGCTCAAAAGCAGTTGAGTTTGATTCCACACTAGTAATCAAAACTCCTTTTTGTAAAAAAGTTGGAGGAAGTCCAAAAATAGAAATTAGAGAAAAGATTAAAATGATAATTAATATCCAAATTCTCCAAGTAAATTTAAATTTCATTTTTTGCCTCCTTTTTTTCCACATACCATTTTAAGATTCCAACATTTGTTATCCATGTATTAAGAATATCAAACCCTAATCCAATAACTAGAATAGTAAATATTTGTGTTAAAACTACTGAAAAAGATTTCACTATAAATAATGCGAAAGAGATTGCTAAAAGAGAAGTCAAGGTCATAGTTATTCCTGTTTTAAATGCTCCAGAAATTCTATTATTTAATGTGCCTTCTTTTCTTTTTAATATCCTGGTTGTTAACAAGATATCTGTATCTACTGAGTAACCAATTAGCATTAAAAAAGCAACAATTCCTGCAGTAGACATTTTCATTCCTAATAAATTGAATAATGCTAAAGTCATTATGATGTCTGCAAAAGCAGAAAGAATAACCGCAGAAGAAGGGACTAAAGTTCTAAAAATTATAAAGACAACCAATCCCATAAAAATAAATGCAAGAATTATTGCAATTATCAGCTGCTTATAAAAACTTTCACTGAGAGTACTTCCTGTAAATTCAAAGCTGCTATTTTCAGAATTCAATTCATATCCAAGATAATCCTCTAGAACTTGTTTTGCCGGCTCTCCTTCAGTTTTTGTCTCTATTATAACTGCTTTTTGCTCTCTTGTTACTAAATCATAAATGGATTTTATGTTAATCTCTTCTAATTTGTTGGACAAATCTTGGCCCAATTTATCCTTATCTATTTGCCCATAAAGAGTTATTGATGTACCTCCTGTCAGAGAAATATCTTTTTTCATGAAATCTCCAGTTTGAGAGTAAGTTATTCCTATTTGAACAAAAGATAAGATTAAAATTACTAAGGGGATTACTAAAAGTAGTTTATAATACCTATCGTGAAAATTCTTTTTTTCCATTTTCTATATAAAATGCGCGGGCCGGGATTCGAACCCGGGTCATCTGCTCTCTTCGTAAAATGAATATGAATAAATTTTACCTGGAAGGCAGAGATTCTGCCGCTGAACTACCCACGCATATAATATTTAGTGAAATATTGTTTAATAAAGTTTACTATGCACCTGGAAGGATTTGAACCTTCGACTTCTTCCTTAGGAGGGAAGCGCTCTAATCCAGGCTGAGCTACAGGTGCTTGATAAAAAATGTGGAAGAAAGGATTTGAGTGAAAACAACCAAGGTTTTTTCTATTTTCCTTTTTGTTTAAACTGATTTACAATCCTCTCTAAATGCGGAAGAAAGGATTCGAACCTTCGCAGGCACTAAGCCACAAGAGCCTTAATCTTGCCCGTTTGACCACTCCGGCACTTCCGCATTAAGGAAAGCTAGGGGGCTTAGCCAGAATCTCGTAGAGATGTTCTGAGCCTGACCACTCCGGCACTTCCGCGTAAAGGAAATCAAGATTTCCCTTATCAACCCTTCCTATTAAAATAGGCTCAAGGCTGATAGAATTAAGGGTTTTTTCGTATATAAAAAGCTTTATAAATTAAGACATATGAGTAATTTTGAAGACAGCCATAATAGGTTGGAAACACCTGTTCTCATTCCGAACACAGAAGTTAAGCTTCCTATGTTGGTGACTGTAGTGGCCGACAAGCTGCCAAATCATCAAGCTGTCTTTCACTTTCTTTAATATGAAAAAGATTTCAAAAACAGAGGCTAAAAAACAAATCGATTCTTTTTTTAAGGATATTAAAAATAAGACTCCAAAACAAATTAAAAAAATTAAGAGATTTGCTATGAGTAAAAATATTCCTTTAAAAGAAAAAAGGAAATTATTTTGTAAGAAGTGTTTTTCTAGTTATAAAAGGCCAAAAATTAGAATTAAAAACCAAATGAAAATAATAACTTGTAAAAATTGTAACTATATTAGTAGATGGAAAATTTAACTTTTCTTATATCTAGAAACTAATTCAATTAAATCTGTCTGTCCTAAAAACATGCTCCTACAACAATATCTTTCTAGTCCAAGTTCATCAAGAACTTGTTTTGGATTTTTTCCTTCTGATACTTGTTTTTTGAACTCTTCCCATAATTGTCCAATTGGTTTTCCACATGAAAAACATCTTACTGGAATTATCATATTATTTATTCCTAATTTTACTTTTTAAAAGTATCTATTCATGTCTTAATGCTTGAACAGGATTAAGTCTAGATGCCTGATAAGAAGGTGCTATGCCTGAAATTGCTCCAACAACAAAAGAAAAGCATAATGCTCCTAAAATTAAAGGAAGCGAAATATAAGCTTGAAGAAGTTCTGTTCCAAGATAACTAGCAGCAATTATTTCTACTAATTTTGAAATTCCTATACCTATTCCTACTCCTACTGCTCCTCCAATTAAACCATAAATCCCACTTTCAATTAAAAATATTTGAAGTATATGAGAGTTCTTTGCGCCAATAGCTTTCATAACCCCTATTTCTTTTGTTCTTTCCATTACAGACATATACATTGTATTCATAATCCCTATTCCTCCCACAATTAAAGAGATAGCTGCGATTCCAATTATAACTATTTGAACAATACTAAGGATACTCCCTATTGTCTCCACAAGATTCTCAAAAGTCTGAACACTAAATGTTTCTGAACCTTCTTCTTCATCTTTAAAATCTCTTAACTCCTCTTTTATTTCTTCAGCTACTTTGTCTGGATCATAACCTTTTTTTACTTGAGCGTAAATCATAGAAATTTCATCCTCAGCATCAAATATCTCTTTAGCTGTTTCTATTGGAATATATACTTGGCCATCATCTGCAGGGTTACCGATTTTTTTAATAAGTCCAACAACTTCCAATTCATCTCCATTTATTTCTATTTTATCTCTTAATTTAACTGATTTTTCAAAAAAATCCTCATTCCATAATCTCCAACCAATCAAAATCTTATACTTGTCTCCATTTTTTAATCCTCTTCCTTTTTCTACATCAAATCCTTGCATATCTGTAATTATCTTCGCAGTTTCATCAGTGGGAAGTCCAATGACATAAGTGGATTGAGTTTCATCTTTAAATCTAAGATTTGCAGAAGAATAATACATTTCAGTTGCAACATCCACTCCCTGGGTTTTTTGAACTACTTCTAAATCTTCCTCTGAGAGTTTTTGTGATGCAAAGGCCCCAAACTGTGTTCCTGGAGAGACCATTATTTTATCTCCTCCTAATTGTTCAAATTGTTCTGTAATAGTTTGTTCTAATCCCTGTCCAAGAGAAATTAAAGAAACAACAGCTGCGATACCTATAAAGATACCCACCATAGTTAAAAAGCTACGTAATCTCCTTTTTTTTATTCCTTGAAAAGAAAAAATAACATAATCTTTAAACATTGTTTACTCCTTTTTTCTTCTCTTTTTCCAATAAAAGTAAACTATAATAAGAATAACAAGTATAACAATAACGATGAGAGTGTAACTTCTTTTTTGAAGCCCATATTTAGATAATTCTCCTGAATTATATACATTAAATGTAACTTCAAATTCTTCTTCATGTTCTATTTCTTCTATATCTTCATATTGCAGAAGAATAGGAATAGTAACGTCTTCTTTTACATCATTGACAAATATTTCAAAATCTTCACTTTCTGTATCATCTGAATCAACATCTCCCAAATAAACATAATTACTTGCAGAAAGTAATTTGTAATCCTCGTTTGGAAGAAGAGTCATTTGTAGAAATTTTATATCTGCTTCATCAACATTTGCTACTTCAATTGTTATTGATCCTTTTGAATTTGGCTGAATTATATCTGTTTCTCTTAAATATGCTTTAATTTCTGGAAGATTATACTCTTCTATATCAATCATAAATTCATCTTGAGTAAAGGAGAATTCATTGGATCCACTTCTTACAAGAAGTTCAATTTCATTGTCTCCTTCAACTGCAGCATTATCTACTTTTAATTTATAATCAACAATAATAGCATCAGCTCCTGTTTGCCCTGCTCTTAATTTTCCAATCTCTCTAATAGCATCTCCAGAATAAAGAGTAAAGGGATATTTTGGAAGGAATTCTACTTCTACATCCCCTAATGTTTGTAATCCATCATTTTCAATTTTAAATCTAGCTTCAACAACTTGTCCTTGTCCAACTGGATCAGGATCCTGATTCAATAATGTTACAGTTATATGTGGAGAATTAGCGCAAACTAAAGGTAAAACTAGAAAAAGTACTAATAGGAAAATAAAAAATTTTTTCATTTTACACTCTTTTTGGTTTTCTATGGTTATCACTAGTAATAACACCATCCTTTAAATAAATTGTCCTGTGTGCATACTTAACAAGATTGACGTCATGAGTTACCAAGATTATTGTCTTTTTGTCCTTTTTATGAAGGTTTAATAATAACTTCATTATTTGTTCTCCAGTATTGCTATCTAAATTTCCTGTTGGTTCATCTGCTAGAATTATTTCTGTGTTATTTGAAAGGGCTCTTGCAATTGCAACTCTTTGCTGTTCTCCCCCAGAAAGTTCTGTTGGTTTATGATACATCCTTTTTCCAAGTCCAACAATTTCAAGCAATTGTTTTGCTCTATCTGTTCTTGATTTAGTAGAAACCTCCTGAAAAAGCATTGGAAGAGAAACATTTTCAATTGCGTTTAAAATTGGCATTAAATTAAATTGTTGAAAAACAAAACCAATCTTTTTTCCTCTTATTTGAGCAAGAGTGCTTTCAGAAAAAGTGTTTATATCTTGTCCATCTAAAAATATTCTTCCTTTTGTAGGAGAATCTAGAGCACCTATCATATTCATAAGTGTGCTTTTCCCAGAACCACTTTTTCCTAAAATTACTACAAAATCTCCAGGATATATTTTGAGATTTACCCCTCTAAGAGCTTTAACAGGGACCTCTCCTCTTTTGTATATTTTCCAAAGATTTTCTAATTCAATTACTGGTTGCTTTTTTTGTTTCTTCACAATGAAGAGAGAAGAAGCAAGTTATTAAATATTTTTATTTATTATTTAAAAAATAATACAAATCTTTAAAAAGTAAATGTCTTTCAGAAAAGAATTATTCATAAAAATGGGTGAAATTTAAAAGATGAGTAAAAAATGTATTTATTGTAAAAAAGAAATTTCTGATGATTGTGTTGTAGATTTCTGTGAGAAATGTGGAAAGGGTGTTTGGGGGGAGAAAATGTTTAAGGCCATAATAGAAAACATGGAAAAAGCAAGAGAGAACAATGACTTGTGTCACTCTTAAAACTAAAGAATAAAACATAAAAGGAAGTTTTTTAAAGAGAGTATTTCTGAGTTATTTATGAGTAAAAAGAAATCTGTTAGAACCAGAGGGAAATTATCCCTTAGTAAGTACTTTCAAGAACTTAAAAAAGGCGAATCTGTTGCTATTGTGAGAGAAGCATCAGTAAAAAACAATTTGCCTACGAGACTACAAGGGAGAACAGGAGTAGTTGAAGGAAAAAGAGGAAAAGCATACATAATTAGAATGAAGGATCAAAATAAAGAAAAGAAATTTTTAGTTGAGCCAATACATTTAAAAAAAATAAAACATCTTAAAAAATAGAATGATACTTAAAAGAAAACCATTAAGCATGGCAGAAGCAAAAGAGTATATGGATAAGGATAGTGGAACAGATATTATAGGTTTTGTTAAAAAATTTATAATTTTAAAGCCAGGAAAGGCAAAAGAGCTTAGGGAAAAGATTGAAGCATTAGATTTATTAAAAGTGAGAGAAGAACATATTTCAAAAATAATTGATATAATGCCTGAGACAAGTGAAGAACTAAATAAAATTTTTAATGATATGAGTTTAGATGAGGATGAAACAAAAAAATTACTTGAAACAATTAAAGAATTCAAATAGGAAAAATGGACAAAGAAGACTACGTTATAATCTTAGATTACTTGCCGAATGGTTACCCTTTGGAAAGGAAAATGATGCCTATAGCTCAAGCCATTGGTGAAAAAAACCTAGTCCTTTTGGAATTAGTCCCAAGAAGGGGGACATTGCTAGAAATAGGAGAAAGAGTATATATAGGAGAAGGGAAAAGAGAGAAGATATATTATATTTCAGGGAGACTCCATAGAGAAAAACTTACAGAAACAGCTAAAAATAGATTGCAAGAATTTATAAAGAAAATAGTTAATGAAAAGGAAAAAGAATTTGTTGATTTTTTCAATAATTCCCAGGCAATAAATAAGAGAGTTCATCAAATAGAACTCCTTCCTGGAATGGGAAAAAAACATATGAGAGAAATTTTAAAGACAAGAGAAGAAAAGGAATTTGAAAGTTTTAAAGATATGAAAGAAAGAGTTCCCAATCTCCCAGATCCTGAAAAAGCAATTGAAAAAAGGATATTTCAAGAATTAACAAATCAAGAAAGATATAATTTATTTACAAAATGAGTAACGAAGCAAAAAAAATACAGAAAAGTGAAGATAGGGTTATTAGAATCTTATCGAGAGACATAGAAGGAAGAGAAAGTGTTTATTCTGGATTAACTAAGATTAAAGGAGTATCTTGGAGCATGTCTAATGCTATTTGTAAAAGATTAGGGTTTGATAAAAAAAGAAAAATAGGTTCTCTTAGTGAAGGAGAAATTAAAAAGATTGAAGAGTTTATGAAAAATCCTGATATTCCTTCTTATATTGTAAATCGAAGACATGACTTTGAAACTGGAAAAAATAACCACTTAATTGGAGCAGATTTAGAATTAAAAAAAGAATTTGATATAAAAAGATTAAAGAAAATAAAGAGTTATAGGGGATTTAGACATATGGGAGGACTGCCCTCTAGAGGACAGAGAACGAGAAGTAATTTTAGGAAAAATAAAGCGAAAGGAGCAGGAATTAAGAAGAAGAATAAAAAATGAAAAAGAATAAATTGAATAACATTCGTATTTCCAGGAGGAAATCAAAATGAAACGAAAGCATAAAAATTATTCAAAACCAAAAAGGCCTTTTGATAAAGCAAGAATTGAGGAAGAAGCAATTATAAAAAAAGATTTTGGTCTGAAAAATAAGAAAGAAATATGGAAAGCTGAAGCCAAACTTAAATCTATAAGAGAAAGAGCAAAAAAATTAATTAAAGAAGATTTGGAGGAGCAAAAAACATTTTTTGAGAAACTAAAAAAAATTGGACTCAAAGTTAAATCTATTGCAGAGGTGTTGTCTTTAGATAAAAGAGATGTGTTAAATAGAAGACTTCAGACAGTTGTTTTTAAAAAAGGTTTAACGCCTACAATTAAGACAGCGAGACAAATGATAACCCATAAGAAAGGTTTAATAGATGGAAAAGTTGTGAATGTTCCAGGGTATATTGTTCCTATAGATTTAGAGGATAAAATTACTTTAAAAGTCTCAAAGAAGAAAATTGGAGGAAATCCAAATGAGTGAAGAAAAAAAATTAAAAAAGAAAGAAGCTGAAGCAGTTGTAAATATATATACCTCATTTAATAATACGATTGTCCATGTTACAGACATGTCTGGACGAACAATTACAAAAGTCACTGGAGGAATGGTTACAAAACACAATCGACTTAAAGCCAATCCTACAATAGCAATGTTTATTGCTAAAAGAATTGCTGAAAACCTAAAAGAGTTAAAAATCAAGTCATTATATTTTAGAATTAGAGCAAAAACAGGAAATCCTGCTCCAGGACCTGGAACACATGCAATAGTAAAAAGTTTGTCTAGGGAAGGTTTTAAAATTTTAAATATTCTAGATAATACAAGGATTGCTAGAGGCGGACCAAAGAAAAAGGGAGGTAGACGTGGAAGAAGGCCATAAATTTAAATAGGCTTTTTTAGATGTTTTTAAATGGATAAAATACAAAAAAAAGAAAATAAGATTGTATTTAGAGCAGAAGTAGAAGAAAGTCTAGCAAATGCTATTAGGAGATATTTAAACCAGATACCTATATTAGCTATTGATGAAGTCGAATTCATTAAAAATGGTTCTGCACTATATGATGAAGTTGTTGCGCATAGACTTGGATTAGTTCCTTTAAAAATGGATAAGATGATTACAGGCAAAACAAAGGGAAAATTAAAATTATCAAGTAAAAAGGAGGGTTTTGTTCGTTCAGGAGAACTAACAGGAAATGTAAAAGCTGTTTATGAAAACATTCCAATTACCTTTTTAGATAAAAATCAGGAAATAGAATTTATAGCTACAACTGAGTTAGGAAGGGGAGTAGACCATGTTAAATTCTCTCCTGGATTAATGTTTTATAGAAATGTTGTTAAAATTAAAATAGATAAGAACCTTCTTGAAGAATTCAAGAGATTTTGTCCTAAATGTGATTTTGAAGAGAAAGGAGATAAGATAATTGTTACAGATAAAGGAGAAAAGGAACTAGGAGATTTTGTTGAAGGAATTGCAAATAAATATGATAAAAAAGCAGAAGTTGAAATTGAGAAGGAGCTTATAATTACTATAGAATCCTTTGGACAATTAGAAACTAAAGAGATATTTACAAAAGCAATAGATTCTCTCAAAAAAGATTTGGCTGAAGTGCCAAAGAAAGTTAAATAAGACTTTTAAAGTTATTAATTCTTGTATTTTTATGCGGAGTTGCCGGAGTGGTCAAACGGGACGCCCTCAAGAGGCGTTAGCTTAGTGCTTACGAAGGTTCGAATCCTTTACTCCGCATTAGTAATCTTTATAAATACATTAAAACTCAGATTTTTACCTGCGAGTTAAAAGCGCGTAGCGGGAAAAATATTTTTCTCGTTATTAATCGAAATGAAGCAAAAATTAAAATTTTAGCTCATTCGTCCTTGCATACAAAGGATAAGGAAACCCAAATGAAACGAAAAACACTTATTGAAAAACAATTGAAGAGAAAAACAAATAGAGAGCTAGTTAAAACAATAATTGCAGCTAAAAAATCTAAAGCTTGGAATAAAATTGCAGGAATGGTTTCTTCTCCTAGAAAAAAATATTTAAGTATTAATTTAAAGGATTTAAACAAAGAAAGTAAAGAAGGGGAAAAAATTGTTATTCCTGGAAAAGTTTTGTCTGAAGGAGAATTAAACAAAAAAGTAAAAATAATTGCACTTAATTTTTCAGAAAAGGCAAGAGAAAAGATAATAAAAGCTGGAGGAGAAGCTATAAATATGCTAAATGAAATTAAATCAAATCCTGATGCAAAGGAGATTAGAGTTTTAAGAAAATGAAACAAAAAAATAAAATTTTTAGCTCATTCGTCTTTCCAAGGAGGAAATCCAAATGAAAATAATTGATGGAGCAGGTGCTATTTTAGGAAGATTAGCTAGTTATGTAGCTAAAGAAGCACTTAAAGGAGAGGAGATTATTATTCTAAACTGTGATGAAGTGGTGATTTCTGGAAATAAAAAAACAATTAAATCTGAATTTAAGGAGAAAAGATCAAGAGTAGGGCATAGCCAGAAAGGGCCTAAATTAATTAAAACAAGTGAAAGAATGGTTAAAAGAACCATAAGAGGGATGTTGCCTGAACATAGATTTGGAAGAGGAAGAACTGCTTTTAAAAGAATAAAGTGTTATAAAGGAATTCCAAAAGAATATGAAAAGGAGAAAAAGATTATAGCAGGAAAAGAAAAACCAATTAAATTTTCAAAAATAAAGGAGTTTGCAAAAAAATGAAGAAAATAGCTTCTGGAAAAAGAAAAAGAGCAATAGCAAAGGCAGTTATTAGTGAAGGGGAAGGCAAAGTTACAATAAATAAAAGAGATTATAAAACACTTCCAATGTTAGATAGATTAAAGATAGAAGAACCTCTTAGAATCACAAATAAAATTTTGGGAAAAACTAATTTTAATGTAAGAATAAGTGTTAAGGGAGGAGGAGAAAAAGGACAAATAGAAGCTTCAAGGCTTGCACTTGCCAAGGCTATTTCAAAATTCATAGACTCAGAAAAATTAACAAAAGCCTTTCTAACTTATGATAGAAATCTTTTGGTTGCAGATGTGAGGAGAAAAGAACCCAACAAACCAGGAGACTCAAAAGCAAGGGCAATGAGGCAAAGTTCTAAGAGATAATTATCTCTTTTTCTTCTTGATTTTATCTAATTTATCTTGAACTTTATTAAATAAAATAGGGGAAATAAGGGAAGAGTGAGTTCCGGAATAAATCTGGTTATTAAACTTTATTTTTCCTATATATGCAAAATTAGAAAGTATTTTCTTTAAGCCATTTACAGAGAGTTTATGTTTTTTAGCTAATTTATTTAAAGTCATTCCTTT
>Ga0180431_10001494_pt1 | contig 32730 bp, 28 predicted proteins | sample SS_ome_11_FD_132459 | JGI IMG/M metagenome (GOLD analysis project Ga0180431, IMG submission 132459) | Hypersaline lake sediment archaeal communities from the Salton Sea, California, USA - SS_1_MS_1 metaG | ecosystem: Environmental > Aquatic > Non-marine Saline and Alkaline > Hypersaline >... | reverse complement strand
GTTCGGCGCGGGGACATCGCACTGACCATCATCGTTCAGCCCCCAGGCAACGATCGTCCCGTCGCTCTTAAGCCCCAGGCTGTGATAGCCCCCTCCCGCGACGGCGATAAAGCTATCGTTTGGCGCGGGGACATCGCACTGACCATCATCGTTCAGCCCCCAGGCAACGATCGTCCCGTCGCCCTTAAGCCCCAGGTTGTGATATTCCCCTCCCTCAACGGCGATAAAGCCCTCATTCGGCGCGGGGACATCGCACTGGCCATATTCGTTATTCCCCCAGGCAACGATCGTCCCGTCGCCCTTAAGCCCCAGGCTGTTGTATCCACCTCCTGTGACGGCGATAAGGCTGTCGAGCGCTGTCAGCTCAACAACAACTTGAGATCCCCATCCTACTATAGATCCGGTTGACTGGCCCTGGGCGGTACCGATCGAAAGAGCCAGAACAGCAAAGAAAAAGAAATTGAAAACTCGCAACGTCCTTCTCATGTTGCCCCCTCCCTCATTGTTAATGGCGAGAACCGCTCGGTCTCCGATCTCTCACTGAAATATTTGGCGAACGTTTATGTAGAATGAACTATCATAACCGATATTACTGCAAGTAGGTCTACGTATTCAATATTATGCTTGGATTCATTGCTATCTTATTTCCAATAAAACCGTTATGTTATATAGTTTTTCCTCCGATTCTACTTTGTGATAGACTGCAAGCGGCAGGATAATCTTGCTTTCCCACCGTGAACAGTCTATATGTCATCCAGCGGACTTCGTACCCCCCTCCCTCCCCGGTTTAAAACGTGCGTATAGATCATCGTCGTGCTCACATCGCTGTGCCCCAGGAGCTCCTGGATCGTCCTTATGTCGTAACCCTTTTCAAGTAAGTGCGTTGCAAATGAATGTCTGAGTGTATGGCAGCTCGCTTGCTTAACGACCCCTGACGCGCGTACTGCATCCTTGACGGCCCGTTGGAGGACCGACTCATGAAGGTGATGCCGCCTGTACTCGCCCGTCCTTCGATCCCGGTAGAACCTGGTTGCGGGAAAAATCCATTGCCAGCCCCATTCACGCGATGCTGAAGGATATTTTCGTGAAAGCGCGCAAGGCAGGGATACCGAACCACGATTCCTGGATAGATCACGTTCATGCTGTAAACGAACGCGTCTAATATGTTCAGCCAACGGCATCTTGAGGTTGGCCGGCAATAGCGTTATCCGGTCCTTTCTCCCCTTTCCGTCACGCACCGTTATCTCGCCGCGAGAAAAATCCACGTCCTTCACTCTAAGCCGTGCACACTCGAGCAATCTCAGCCCGGCCCCGTAGAGCAGTGAAGCCATGAGCCGTGTGACACCGTGCATCCTTCCGAGGATCTCCCGAACTTCGATCCGCGTCAATACCACCGGCAACCTGCGGGGCTTCTTCGCCCTGACGATACCCTCGAGCCATGCGAGGTTCCTGTTTATAACCTCCCTGTACAGGAAGAGTATCGCGTTGAGCGCCTGGTTCTGGGTGGAAGCGCTGACACGCCTCTTCGTGGCAAGATAGGACAGGAAGGTTGTGACCTCCTCCTCTCCCATATCCAGGGGGTGCCGCTTACCGTGGAAGAGGATGAACCGCTTTATCCATCTCTTGTAGGAATCTTCCGTCCTGCGGCTGTAGTGCCTCGCCTGCATGACCCGGCTCACGAGTTCCAAGAGCTTTGGAGACCGCTTGCAGGGGGCTGGTGGTTCTCGCACAAGAAGTGACGGATTATTACCACCAAAGATATACAACGCCTCGGCCTTCAGACGAAAAGGTGTTGACCGTGAATCCATCAAGGTCGTTTCTTCCTCGCTAATTGTAGTGTCCCCCATTGGCGCGAGTATTCTATGTCGAAATCTCCTTGACTGTCAAGTGAATAGACCTATTGAGAGATACTGCGGAGGTTGTAGGATCTGTTAGATTATTTTTTATTGCGAGCCTTACGAAAAGAGCGCGGAGTAGAGCAGGGGGATCATGATCTCGTGGTGGCCGGTCAAGGAGATCGAGGTGCCGCCGAAGGCCGAGGGCCTCTTCAGCACATTCTCTTCGGGCCTGTAGTGCCGGATCATATCCATGTTGCAAGTAGTGAGGCGGTCGAATGGCTTGCCGAGGTTGCGCGCGATGCTGAAGGCCTTTAGAAACACCTCGGGCATGATCACGGCCGAGCCGACGTTGAGCGCTACACCGCCGTGCTCGCCGAGGCTCTCCACGGCCTTGGAGAATATGCGGAAATCGGCGGCGGAGAGCCTTCCCCACTTCGCGCCGTCGAATCCCGGATGCTGGTGTATGATATCGGTGCCGATCGCGACATGTACTGTAGCAGGCACCTTAAGACGGAAGGCCTCCTCGAGGATGCTGTACTGGCGGTGATGCGCCCTGACATCCAGAAGGTAGTAACCCGCCGCCTCGCCCAATCCCATTCCCCCCTCATCCCCCTTCGAAACCGCCTCGAAGCATGCTGCGGCGGTCTCCTCACAAAAACCGAACGTACCGTTGTCGAGGTTCGCGGCCACATCCTCCGACGTTTTCCCGAACAGGGCGATCTCCATGTCGTGGATCAGGGCTGCTCCGTTCATCGCTATCGATGTAATGTATCCCTTCTTCATCAGCTCTATGAGATAGGGCGAGAGGCCGCACTTGATCACATGTGCGCCGATCATCCAGATGATCTGAGCTTCCTTGGAAGAGACCGCCCTTCTCATAGCCGTTTTGAGCTCCTTCAACCGTCTCACGGCTATCTGGTTCGGCAGGGAATCGAGCCATCGCGAGAAAGCTTTTCCGCCCTTGACAGGCGCACCGAAATCATCGACGGACACCTTGCTCCCGCGGTTACCGATACCGACCGTCTTGATCTTCGTAAGATCTATCTCGTCATAGCCGCTCAATCTATTCCCCATCCGTTTCGGAGCTTGTGGCCCTGCCTTCCCACCCGCCCAGTGTGTAATCCGTGAGCACCGCCTCGAAGGAACCTACGACGACCTTCGAGCGCAGGAGCACCGGCATCCGCAGCTTATCATCGGTTAGCCATATTGTCAATTTGCCCCTGTGTTTGAAGATGCTCGACGTCTGGAGCACGGGCTCCACGGCAATGCAGTCGAATTCGCCGGCGGGCACGCTCACCGTCTCGCGCCGCAGGACCTTTATATAGATCGGATAGTTCTTCTTCCCTGTATGGTTCGCCATCGAAATGGCCTGACCGACATCCAGGGACAGGGATCTGAAGTAGTAGAGGGCGGACAGAAAATCCTGTGTGTTCGGAGCGATCATCATCTCGCCGTCTGGGTAGATTGCGACATGCCTCCTCTGGTCGAATATCACCTCTTCGTCCTTCTTGAAGTTGCCCTCCCTCAGGTGCTTCTCGAACCTCAATGAATTGAGTATTTCAGTGTCCATATAAGATTCAACACGGTCCCTCACCTTGAAGAAGTAATCGAACGCCTCTCGGGTCCGCGCCTCGGATACGATGTGATAAGCCCTAATGCTGTCGATCATGGTTATCCCCTTTACCTCCAAAGTCGCATCTCCGGCATATATAAGTCCGTACTGAATCTTGAACTCCAGCCTCTCCCCGGCTCTAAACGGCACTGTGTCGGGAAAGACATAGACGAGGTCAAAGCCCTCAAGCTGCGGATCGAGGGCGGAATCGTCATTCTCCCGAGCGCCGTGGCCCGCGTAACTATCTGGTATAAGACAAGATAGCAACGGGATCGCGCCCGAAGTGAAATGCGCGGGAACGTGTATCAGAATGAAGATCGCAAGCACACAGGCAGCGTACCTTATCATTCCCTTTTTTTCTCTTCCATCCCTATGAAGCAGAGTCAATCACATCCTACCCGTTCGGGTGAAGCAAACCACCGATATGGCTAGCAAATAACGTGCATGTTTCACGCTGTCAACCCTTTTCCTCGGCCCTCCCTTACCCCAATATATCCAAATAGACCCTGTAAGTTCCATCGATCATGCTGCTTATATCGAACATCCTCGCCCTCTCGGGCCCCATTTTCGCGAATCCCTCTCTCAATTCCCCGTCCTGGATCATCCTTCTGATCGCCGAGGCCAGCGATTCAGCGTCCCCCGGGGGGACGAGCAGTCCTCCACGCTCGCCAAGCACCTCGGGGATGCCACCGGTATCGCTGGCAACGGCCGGCAGCCCTGCCGCGAGCGCCGAGATGAGCGCCGTTGAGAGGCCCTCTCTCATCGAGGGAAGCACGAAGAGGTCCAGCAGGGAAAGCACTCTCCCGATCGGCTGAACAGGCTCAACGATCCTCACGTTTCCGGCCAAGCCTCTATCCTCGATCCTGCCGGATATCCTCTTTCTTAGCCTGCCCCTGCCGATGAACAGAAAGCATGTGCGAGGATACTCATCGAGCACTTTACACGCGGCCTCTATCAGCACTTCATGGCCCTTCTCGGACTCGATCGCGGCCACGGTCCCAACGATGAAATCGAAACCGTGCACGCCCCATTCGTCCAGCAGCCCTTTATCGGGGCTCGCACTCGCCAGCGCATCCGTATCCACACCGCTGTGGACGATTCTCATAATCTCACCGGGCACCCCACGCCTCTCGAGGCTCAGAGCGGCGGCGCGAGAAATCGGTATGTACCGTGCGACTCCCGTCCTGTACTTGAAATAGCTGCCGACACCTCTTGATATATCGAACGCCACCCTCCTGCTCACAACGAGCGGGGGCGGGTGCCGGAGCATCCTGCACGTGATCCACAGATGGGTGTGCGCCTTGGAGGTCTGCGCGTGAAGGATATCAGGCTCGAGCAGAGATATCCTCTTCCTAAGCTCAAGCGGCGTCTGAAACGGAATGTTCTCGAACCGATAGCGTTCTATCCGGAAGTCATTCGACTCGACTGCGGCAATCTCCGATCCCCTGGCGGCGGCAAGCACCACCTCACACCCCCTCTCCGACAATCCCCTGGCGAGAGACAGCGATTGATGCTCTCCCCCACGCATCCCGCTTTCGCTATTGACGATCATAACCTTCACAGCAAACCGGTCTCCTCGATGATACCCGCAAGCCTTCTCGCGACACCGATGGAACTGTACTCTTCACGCACAAGCTGGGTACCGGCATTCGCCAGCCTCTGCCGCACCCCGAAATCCCCTCTAAGGGTCTCGATCGCACCGGCGAGCGCAGCGGCGTCACCCGCCGGCACCGTCATCAGATGCTCACCGTTCTGGAACACTTCCCTTATAGCGGCGTTATCCGCCGTTATAACCGGTCTTCCCACAGACAACGCCTGGTAGACCTTGTTCGGTATCACCATGGCCGTCTTCGGGGTCGTTCCGAAAACGCCAAGCACTATATCCGCCGATCCTATAAGGCCTCGAAGCTGCTCTGCGGGCACCTCCGGGCGGAACTCCACGTTTGCGCCGGACATAAGACCTGCCCTTCCCTTCATCTCGTTATAGGTCTGGCCCTCTCCTACCAGCAGAAACCGCACGTCCTCACCCGGAAGCATCCCGGACGCATCGATGATCGTCTCCACACCATGCAGGGGGAGATAGGAGCCGTAGAATAGCACATTCATGCGTCCGCTTCCACGTTCGAGGGGGACAGGTGCAAACAGGTCCTCGTCGGCGCCGCCGTAAAGGGTCTTGACCCTGCCGTGCGAGAGCCCGAACTGCTCGGTGTAGAAATCCCCGTGGACATCGGTGTCGGAGAGCACAAGGTCGGGGAGTGTCATCGACATCCTGTCTATATTCCTGTTGTGCCTCGACTGCATCGTACCCTCCACGACGTCCCCCCTGTCGAGGACCCTTGTCTCGTACCTTGAGACGAGCGGATCGAAGATCAGCCTCATGCCCGTAGCTCTTGATAGCGCCCACGCGATAGGGACATCCTTATGCCTGAAATCGGGGACGAACATCAGGCGGCCGCGCCTCTTGGTCCTGATGAACTTCCACAGCAGCGACGGGTAGCGCATATGGACCTTGAGATCGCCGGGGCTCCTGCATTCGACCGCGGGAAAGCCGCACTTCTTCCAGCCCTTCCTTATCAATGCGTTTCTCGGATAGCGATCGTCGTAGCCACCGAAGAACAGGATACCCAACTCGCCCCTATGAACGGCCGCGCCATCCCGCATCAGTCAGGCCTCCCGTTGTCTTTTCCGCCCCCCGCCACGTGGAGCTTTCGAAGCTCCGAGTATTTTCGATATACGCTCAACGCGGCCAACCTGCACAGCTTGAATCCCGCCGATCCATCGAGGAATCCGAGCTGTAGCAGATACATCCGCACAAACCTGGCGGCGGGCCTTAGATATATGGCCGGGAACCAATGCCGCCCCTCTCCTCGGAGCTGCTCCGCCCCAAGTCTGGAGTAGCTCTTCAGCCTGTCCATGTAATCGCCGGTATCCCTGTACGGCACGTGTTCGATGTATCCATCGAGCCTGCCCACTACGCCGTTTAGCTCCAGCTTCTCGTGCACCGCCCTTTTGCGATACCTACCTGTTCCCGACCTGAACAGGCGAATGACACGATCCCTCTGCCATCCACAGTACCTGATCCTCTTTCCGAAGAACTCGTTTCTCCTGCGAAGCCAGTAACCGTCGCAGTCCCCTCCCATCACGGCCTGCCCTATTTCACGGCGCAGCTCGGGCGAGAGCGCCTCATCCGCATCGAGTATCAGTATCCATTCAAGACCGGTTTTCTCGATCGCCCAGTTTTTCTGGTCGGCGGCCGATGTGAACGGTCTCTGGAAGACCTTCGCCCCCAACCTGCCGGCCAGCTCTACCGTGCCGTCTTCGCTGAACGAATCGACGACGATCACCTCGCCAACACCCTCCGCGCTTCGAATACACCTCTCCAGATGGTCTTCCTCGTTGAGCGTCACAACGATCAGTGATATCCTCGAAAACGGCTTTTGATCGTCCAATTCTAGTCCTCTCCGCTTCTCATCGATCCGGCATCCTCTCCAAGCCGAGCAGCCCGGCCACCTCGTCCGCGACCTCACCGGGGCTTATCTGCGTCATGCAGATGTTCGGATCACATCCCAGCTTATGGCAGGGCGAGCAGTCAAGCGACCTGTGCACCGCCCTGTGGTTCCCCGACGAGGGATTCCAGACCAACGGATCAGTAGGGCCGAAAAGTGTGACAGTCGGGACACCCTGGATCACGGCCAGGTGCTTGGGCCCCGAGTCAAGGCTGACCAGCAGGCGCAGCCTGCCTATCAACGCCCCGAGCCGGGCTATCCCGACTTCGGGGATCATCACTGCTCCGTTCACCCTGCTCACGATGTACTCCGCTGTATCGCGCTCTCCCGGTCCCCATATTACCACGGGACAGAGACCGAGCTCATCCACCATTATCCGGGCAAGCCCGGCGAAGCTCTCCGCGGGCCAGGACTTTGACTGGTAGGTGGCCACGGGGGCTATTCCCACGATCTTCGATGGATCCATACCGCTGTTCCCCATGTAATCCTCGGCCCACTGGCGCTCGGCCTCGGCCGCGGGAAATCCTATCTCATAGGTCGGCTTGCCCGGTCTAGACCGGTATTCTAGGCCCAGCTGGCGGGTAATCTCGATATTTGCCTCGAGCGTGTAAACCTTGACCCTCTTCCCCCCCCTGACAACCGCGCGCGGAAGCACATAATGATAGAACCAGTTGTGCCTCCCCACATCCATTCCGATACGTATCCTGGCTCTAGACAACCTCGCGAGCAGGGCGCTCCGCGGTGAGCTCAGAAGATCGAGCGCGAGATCGATGCGCCGTCTTCTCAGCTTCATTATCAGCGAAATCTGACCGACGATCCCCTCCGGAAGTTCCAGCACCTCGTCTATTCCCGTATCTCCGCCCAGTGCCTCGGCGTACGCGCCACGGCAGAGATAGCTTATCCGTGCATGCGGGAAGCTTTCGCGCATGGCCGAGACAACCGGTAGGGAGAGCACTATGTCCCCCATCGCCTTCAGCCTGACGATCAGGATCGAGCGGATCCCTGACATAGCGGTCAGATCAGGAGGGATGCTGCTCGTCATTCCGATGCCCCCCGGCAAATGACCTTCTCCACTCTCGATTGCACCTCACGCGGCTTGATTCCATCTAGACAGCGCATATCATCGCAATGATGAAGATGGCACGGCGAGCAATCCACCCCGCTCGACACCACCTCGAACGGGCCCTTACCGCTGTACGGGAACCATATCCCGGTCTCGGTAGGCCCGAAAACCCCGACGGTCGGCCGGCCCAGCGCGGCGGACATATGCAGAACGCCGCCGTCGTTTGCGACCACGGCGCTGCATCTCTCCAGCACCGACGCCAGTGTGCGGAGGGGCTTCACATCCATGACCCTCGCGCTTCCATCCGATCGATCGGCGACGGCACCTGCTATCCCCTCTTCGCCTGGGCCCGTTATAACGATCACCCTCGCCTGCATAGCCTCAGCCAACCACCTGGCAAGATCCGCGAAAGATCCCACGGGCCACCTTTTGGAAGGCCACGTCCCACCCGGGTGAAGGGCCACAACCGTGTCGTTCTCCGAATAATCCCCGAGGATTCGATCTAGGTGACCGGCGCCCTCATCTCTCTCCTTCTCAGTCAGGTAGATCCTGGGCATAGTGTCGCCGTCGCCTGCATCAAGGAAACCGAGTGGGTACATATGGTGCTCCACGGCACTTTTCACATCCGCCGGCACGGAGTAGGTCTTCGTGTAGAGCCTTCTCCTCCATCTCCTGCTTCCACCTATGCGTATGGGTATCCCCGCAAGGTAGAGGAGAAGCGAGCTTCTTGGGTTGTAGAAGAGATCCAGCGCTGCGGTGAATTTCCGCCTCCTCATCAGCCTGACCGCCGATATCGATCCACATCCCTTCTCGAGCTCTATGATCTCGTCCAGGTACGGATTGTTGAGCAGGACGGGTGCATAGTATTTCTCGACGAGATAGTGGATCGAAGCCTGCGGGTATCGTCTCTTGAGGCTCGCAATCACCGGTGTCGTAAGTATGACGTCACCCAGATACCTGAGCCTCGTAAGCAGTATCCGAAGCGGCGATTTCCTTCTCTTTGCCTCTTCCGCCAGGTCCATTATCCCTGGGCACCTCTCTGTCGCGTCCGCATTTTTTGCGCAACCGGGGAACGCCGCCTTGACACCGACCGCCCCGCGTCGGGCGGGCGGTCTCAACCGGCCGGCTTGTTCTCCCGGAAGATCCTCTCCATCCGATCGACGACCCTCTCCCAAGTAAATTCCATTATCCGATTCCTAGCCTCGGCACGCAGCCGCCCGGCGAGGTCCGGATCCTCGTAAATCTTCACCATCGGTTTCCTCAGGAAATTCGAATAGCGGCCTGAAACGACGATCGCGCTCACGCCGTCCACGGCGAAATCCTCGGTGCCGCTCCTCGTGCAGATGATCGGCAGACCGCAGGCCGCCGCCTCTGCCGCGGTGTTGCTCCATCCGGCCCTGTGCTCCGCCGACACGAACACATCCGCCCCACCGTACATGGACGCCATACTCGACTGGGGCAGGTTCAAATAGTACCTGTACGGGATACCGGGATCGAATCCCATCCTGGGATCGGGCTCTCCGGGCCGGACGGCATCGAACAACTGGAGCTCGACGTCGTAGCCCCTCTTGCTCATCCACCTGGCGGCATCGATCACGAACCTCGTCCCCTTCCTGGGCCTGGACATCCTTCCATAGCATAGGATACGGAACGTGCCGCTGCGCGCTCTCCCGCCCCCGGGCACGGGCCTGAAGAGCCCGGTGTTCACCCCCCCCCTCCCATCGAGTGCTTCTATCCCGTACAATTTCCTTACTCTTCTCGCAAGTCCCGTGGAATTCGTCATTATCCTGTATCTTCCCGATCCGACTATCTCCCTCTCGCCGGTGATCCCCTCCAGCTGAAGGTAAAACACCTTCATCCCCGCCCTTGCCCTTTCTAGATGCTCAAGCAGCTCGGGTGAGCCGCACATCATCACATCGTGATGCGGTTCGCCTATCGAAGAGAGCCTTCTTGACTCCCCTCGGAACTCAAACCAGTCGGGACCACAGCCTTCCGGGGTATATATGGCGAACGAATGCCCTCTGGCCGTGAACTCATTTCCCAGCTCGACGTACCTGCGCACACCGCCGAAAAGAAGCACGTGCGGCAGTATCGCCCCGATCCTCAATTTCCTGTGATCTTCGATCTCCATCATCTCCCGCTGATCTCGAGGGCCGCCTCTAGGACCTCTCCTACTCCTATAGCCTCGAGACACTCGGCATGCCCCTTCGGACATTCGCGCTCGAAGCATGGGGCGCAGTCCATATCACTCGACACGATCCTGACCGATGATCCCCGTGGCGCGGTCCAGGCAGGGCTGGTGGAGCCGAACAGTGTGACGGTCGCTCTTCCCATCGCCGAAGCTATATGAACAGGGCCGCTGTCATTGCCGATCACGAGCGACGCCCCTCTCAGCACTGCGGCAAGCCCCGATATGTCGCATCCCCCAGCGAGGTTCACCCCTTCCACGCCCGATGATTCCAGGACGTCGGAAGCGCGATCCCGTTCGGCCTCGCTGCCGACCAGAACGAGCCGCCAGCCCGTGATCCCGGCTATTTCAGCGGCGAGGGAGGAGTAGTTCTTTCCGGGCCAGACCTTTGCGGAGCCGTACGTCGCACCGGGCGCTATAACCATGTACTCACCGTCGATACCCATATCCGCTACGATCCTCTCCCAATCGTACGGCGGGACGACGACCGGCCGAGGCGTCTCGATCGTCCCCTCTACGCCGGACAACCCGATGAGACGTACATAGGCCTCGGATAGGTGGCCGATGCGGTACATGGCGGACGGCAGCCTGTCCGAGAGAAGTGGGCCTCTGAGCTCTCCGCCGTATCCTATACGTTTCTTTGATCCTGATAGCAAGGCCGCCAACGCCGCTTTGAAGGATGGAGGGAGCACGAAGCACATATGCCATCCATTACCAGGCCGGTTTCTCGCAACGGCGGCGTTGAGGGCCCTGAGCCCTTTCCCGCCGTCATAGGCGTGGAGCCTGTCAACGGATGAGTTTCTCTTGAAAATCTCGGAGATGTATTCCCTGCATACGACATCGATGAACGCCGCGGGGTAAGCGATCCGCAGCGATTGGAGGAACGGAGTCGCCATAACCGCATCTCCAAGCCAGTTGGGGGCCAGGACGAGGATATCCCTACGGCCTGACCTGCATATGGTAGAGCTTGCGGTAGATCCCTTCCTCACCTATCAACTCCTCGTGTGTGCCGATCTGCCCTATCTTTCCGGCTTCGACGACTATGATCTTGTCCGCATTCTTTATCGTCGACAGCCTGTGGGCGATAACGAGATTTGTCCTCCCCTTCATCAGGTAATCGATGGCTTCTTGCACTAGAGCCTCGCTCTCGACATCCAGGGAGCTCGTGGCCTCGTCGAGGATAAGAATCTGAGGATTCTTTAGAAGCGCTCTGGCTATGGCTATCCTCTGCCTCTGCCCGCCCGAGAGCTGGACGCCCCGGTCGCCGATGACGGTCTCGTATCCTTCACGCAGGTTCAGGATGAATTCATGGGCGTTGGCCGCCTTCGCGGCCTCGACAACATCCCTTTCGGGGCAGTCGTCTATCCCGTATGCGATGTTGTTGAAGACCGAATCGTTGAATAGAATGATCTCCTGGGTCACGATCCCCATGAGGGCGCGAAGCGATGACAGTTTTATCGTCGATATATCCACACCGTCTATCAGGATCCTTCCGGACGTGGGCCTGTAGAAACACGGCAGCAGATCAGCAAGGGTCGTTTTTCCCGCCCCGCTCGCCCCTACAAGCGCTACGACCTCGCCTTTCCTTATCTCGAAATTGACGCCGGACAGCACCTCGGTGCCGTTCCCGTAGTCGAAGACCACGTCCTCGAACCTTATCATCTCCTCCAGCCCCTCGATCTCCACATCTCCCCCGCCATCCTCCTCGGATTCTATATCGAGGATCTCGAAGATCCTCTGTCCGCTGGCCAGTCCCTGCTGGATCACCGTGTTCAGCTTGCTCAGGTTCTTTATCGGTGTGACGACCCACAGCATCGCGCCTATGAACATCATCAGGTTGGCCGGGTCGAGCGCGTTCGATATGACCAGCCTGCCTCCATACCACAGGATAACAACCGTAGCGACCGCTCCGAGTATCTCGCTCGAAGGTGAGGCGAGCTCCGCGAACCGCCTCATCTTCAGATACTCCTTGAGGTACTTGAAATTGAAATTGATGAATTTCTTCTTTTCGAACTCCTCCATCGCAAAGGCCTTGACGACCCTCACGCCGGATATCGTCTCCTGAAGCACCGATGTCATGTCCGCCATCCGCTCCTGTGCCCTCCTGCTCCCCTTCCTGAGCTTTCTGCTTATTATACCTATGAAGAGAATATTCAGCGGAACCAGGATCACCGTGAGAAGCGACAGCTTCCATGACGTGTAGAACACGATCAAAACGGCGATCACCGCCATTAATCCGTTGCGGATTATGCTTGCCATCCCGCCTACCACGGCTCCCCGCAGGTTTGTGACATCGTTCGTGATCCGAGAGATGATATGGCCTGTTTTGCGCTGGTCGAAGAACGACATCGGCAGCAGGTGGATCTTGCTGTACAGATCGCTGCGCAGCATGAACAGTATCCGCTGTTCGAGATATATCGTCAGGTACGTGCTGATATAACCGAATATGTTTTTTACGATCATTAGCGCCAGGAAAACGAAGCAGAACCTGGCGAGACGCTCAATGAGGTCCCCCTCGTAGATAAGCCCCTTCGCGGCAACCTTCACCCTGTCTATACCACGTTCGACCGTTTCCGGTATAACTCCACCCAGGTCGTCGCGGTCCTGCGGCTCCACTTGCACCACTCCGCCGCCGAAGAGGATGTGCAGGAAGGGCGGTATCAACGTAAGGGATATCCCGCTCAACGATGCGAATATCGTGGTGCAGACAAAGAGTATGAGAACCCTTTTCCAGAACGGAAGCATGTAACCAAGAAGCCTCATGTATATTTTCCGGCCGCTCATTATCCTCCGGTCCCGTCCCTCTTTAAGGATTTTCCTAGATCGAGACGCCATTCAAGGCCGGAAGCACCTCTTCGACCTGATTGAAGAAATCGCGCAACGACAGCTTCTCGCCTCGGGTGCCTCTGAATATCCTGACGTTTTCGGCGGATTCCGGAATCCATTCCTCGCTGTCGTACTTCGTGAAGAGTCCTATCGTGGGCACTCCCAGTCTCGCGGCAAAGTGAAAAAGGTTCGTATTACCCGACAGGAAGAGATCGCACTGGGCCAGCAGGGCGATCGTATCGATCGCGGTTTCGGGCACCAGTTCGACTATCTCGCTCTTGAGGTAACCCGTGAACTTGTCCACGAGCCTGTCATCCCATGGACTGGCAAGCACGAGGAACTTGACCTTCCGACGTCCTGCTAGGTTATTGGCCAGGTAGGCTATTATCTCCGGGATAACGTGATGTCTGGTTTTTCCCCTGCTCGGATCTATCCCCACGGTAAGCACGTTCTTCTCCGGTTTCCTGAAGTGGATCAGCTGCCGGGCGTGATTCAGAAGGCTTTCCGGCAGATCGACCCTTTCCGGAATATCGATCGTATCCAGTCCTATCGAGTCTATTATCCTCTTCATCTTCCCCCCGATATACCCGCCCTCGGACAGCCGGATCTCGCAGTTGATAAACGGAAAAGCGAAAGGATGCGCGAACCCGATCCGCGTCCTCGCTCCGCATGCGAATGCGAGCATGTATCTATCGAGCGAAAAACGACGGCCCAGCAGGATGACGGTTCCGATGCCATACCCCCGGAGCCTCCTTATGAAGGCGATGTAATCGGTCTTGTAGATCCTCAACTGCTTTTTCTTGTAGGTTATCACCTTCTCGACCTTCATGAGACCCTTGGCGATCTCCACATTCTCATGATCCACGATGATCGATGTGTGTATCTTGGGGTATTTTTGCTTGAAGAAGTTTACGACGGGCGCGGCGAACAGCAGGTCGGTCGGATCTCCCGATCCGATAAACATGAGCTTGCCCGATTTCGTAATATCGGCGGGCAGGGTGAACTGTCCCTTGCTCCCGACCTTTCTGAGCATGTACGAGAGCATCCTGGGAAGCACGAATCTCTTCTGCTCATTCTCAGGCATGTCTCCGCCTCTTACCTTTCCGTTTGAATCCTGAGCGCCCCTCGTCCAGAAGGGCCAGGGAAATACCCTTTTCAAGGGATTTAATAAACCTGAATCGGATATTCCTCTTTATCTTGGCCGGTATCTCTTCAATGTCCTTTCGGTTGAACTCGGGAAGGATGATCTCCTTTATACCCGCCCTGTGGGCCGCTATGACCTTGTCACGTACCGCTCCCACGGGAAGCACCTTTCCGGTCAACGTGATCTCTCCCGTCATGGCGATGTCGTTACGGACCTTCCTCCCCAGGGCTATCGAGGCCAGGGCCGAGGCTATTGCCATGCCGGCGCTGGGACCGTCCTTGGGAACCGCCCCAGCAGGAATATGAAGATGTATGTCTGAGTTCTCGAAGAATTCCTCGTCGACGATCTCTTCCTTGTAATGCGCTTTGACGAAACTCATGGCCGCCTCCGCGGATTCGATCATCACCTTTCCGAGGTGCCCGGTCAGCTTGACCTTTCCGCTTCCCCTCATCCTCAGAGCTTCGATGAACAGCACCACCCCCCCTGCGGCGGATTTCGCCATGCCCGTCGAAACCCCCACCTCCGGTTTCAAAAGCATCTCCTGAACCGGAAAATCCGACTGTCCGAGATAGGACGGCAGGTTCCTGGAATTGACCGTATAGGGCCCCTTTCCGCCCTCGACGATCTTTCTGGCTCCCTTTCGGGCGATAGACGCAATCTTGCGTTCGAGGTTCCGCACACCGGACTCCCTCGTGTACTTCTCGATTATCGACCTGATGGCGTCCTCTTTTATCACGAGCTTCTTCTTGCCTATCCCGCTCTCCTCCAGCTGCCGGGGAATGAGAAAGCGCTTCGCGATCTGGATCTTCTCGCTGGTAATGTACCCCGGGATCTCCAGCACCTCCATCCTGTCCAGCAGCGGTCTTGGAATCGTGTCGTTGATGTTCGCCGTCGTAATGAACATCACCCTGGATAGGTCGAAAGGCGTGTTTATATAGTTATCCTCGAAGTAGCTGTTCTGCTCCGGGTCGAGCACTTCCAGCAGAGCGGCGGACGGATCCCCCCTGAAATCGCTGCCGAGCTTGTCGATCTCATCCAGCATGAAAACCGGGTTGTTGCTGCCTGCCGTTCTGATCCCCTGGATTATCCTCCCGGGCAGCGACCCGATATAAGTCCGCCGGTGCCCCCTGATCTCCGCTTCGTCCTTTATACCCCCCAGCGATATCCTCACGAACTCGCGGCCCATGGCTCTGGCTATGCTCCTTCCCAGCGAAGTCTTTCCAACCCCCGGCGGTCCTACGAAACACAGTATTGATCCCTTTATGCTGTTCTTCAGCTTCTTCACGGAGAGGAATTCGAGTATCCTCTCCTTTACCTGATCGAGAGCGTAATGATCCTTGTTCAATATCCTGCGGGCCCTGTCGATATCAAGCATATCCTCGCTGGACGACATCCATGGAAGATCGAGAATCCAATCCAGATATGTGCGCGCCACCGTATACTCCGCCGAACTGGTCGACATCTTCTTGAGCCGCTTGAGCTCCCTCCGCGCGACGCCCATGACCCTGTCAGGCAGGTTCGAGGCAGCGATCCTCTCATCCAGCTCTTCCAGCTCGAGCGTCAGGTCGTCCTCCCCCAGCTCCTTGCGGATCGCCTTGATCTTCTGCCTCAGGTAATACTCGCGCTGTTCGCGGTCCATCTCCTTGCGGACGTCCTTCCTGATCTTCTCTCCGAGCTTCTCTATCTCGAGCTCGTCCTTCATGTAAGCATATATGAATTCCAGCCTCTTCACTGGATCGATGATCTCGAGTACCTTCTGCCTGTCGAGGATCTCCATCTCCAGGTTCGCGGCGATCAGATCGGCCAGCCTGCCGGGATTGTTGACGTTGATGACCACGTTCTTAAGCTCGTCGGGGTAGCTCTCGGATGCGTCAACGATCTTGTTGAACGCGTTCACCATATTCCTCATAAGCGCTTTGGCCTTGCGTGAATCAACGCCCGGTTCTTCGAGAACCGACACCGTCGCGCGCATGAACGGCTCATCGTCCGTGAAGTCGCCTATCTCGATCCTCGAGAGCCCCTGACCGATTATCCTCACGTGACCGACGGGAAAGCGGGCCATTTTCTGGATTAGAAGAGCGCAGCCCGTTCGGTAGATATCTTCCGATCCCGGATCAGGCTTCTCCCTGTCAACCTGGGTGAAGACACCCACGATCTTGCTGCTCTCCAGCGACTCGTCGATGAGCCGGATGAGCTTCTCGTCGGTGATTAGGAGCGGAATGATCATGTACGGGAAAACCACGCCATCGTTGATAGGTATGATGGGCAGCTCACCGGGGATCATACTGATAAGATCACTATCGGCCTTTACCTCAGCCAAACCCATTCAGCCCCTTGCGTTTCAAGATCGAAAGATCATCAATCTATGGGCACCCTTCTGGTATGCTTGGATGGATCGATCTTCCGTATCCTGATATTCAGCATACCTCTCGAATAGCGGGCACTGACCTCGGAATGATCGACCGCGACCGGCAGTTCGATCTTACGCTCGAAATGTCCTACCTGTATCTCGAGCTTGTGAAACTGCTTCTTGCCCGCCGGGAATATATCTTTCCGATAGCCGCTTATCTTGAGTATCTTGCCGTCGGTTACGACGTCGATATCCTTGCTTATCATGCCGGCCAGGTCGACCATCACTATCAATTCATCTTCCGTCTCGATGACATTCACCGAGGGTTCCCAGGTAAGCTCCGACTGGATCTTCATCAACGAGCCTCCGGCGAGCTCCCGCTCGATATGCCCGGCCAATCCGCCGGGTGATGGTATCTACGATCAACCAACGGCCTAATCCATTGATAAAATTAAAATAGCAGCCAAGCCGCCGTGGTAGTGCCTTCAGGCCTCACCGGACTCAAGCATAGTGAAGGAATGTCTCAAAGTCAAATTGAAAAAAGGCTGGTAGGCAATAAGTAAGGGCGTCCCGTATCGTAAATCGCTCTACACTTTTGGCACCTACTCAATCCCCAGACGGGACGCCCCTAACACGCATCTATTTTTACTTCGAAAGGCTACTCTTCCTTATCGGCATCTGATCAGGATCAAGGGGTTCGTACACGATCCTGAAATCGTTTGTTCTGTTGATATCGATATTCCAATCCGAAAGTACTATATCGTCGAAATAGAGGGAATAAGTTACATAGTATCTGTGTTCCTTTTCCGCTACATAGTAGATCCAGCACTCTTCCTTGGATCGGGGAGAATAGACGTGCTTGTTGGGTAATCCCCAAGAAGCAATCACCTCGTAGATATTCATTCCCCTGATTATCTCTCCCTTATCTATGTACTGGTTGTACTGGCAATTCGGATTTGCAAGGACATATTCCTTCCTCGCCTCAGGAGAGGTGAGACCCTCGCATTCTACCGTTCTAAGCCCCGAACAACCATATAGAACCGAAAATAGAAGTGCGACCAAGATAACCGCTCTATACTTCATTGTATTCCCTCCTGTGCGCTGGAAGCCTCCGTGCATCGAAGGAATCGCTGAGACCGCCACTTCGATATAAAAATACCATCGTGCTCTTACCACAATGGTACATACAATCAAAAACACACGGGCCGATGAGTGGGGCTCCAAACATGGGATACCTCCGTAAAGAAGCTCTCCCTTCTTTTCCATTATACCAGCTTTCACAAAACTGTCAACCTTATAGACCGATATAGTTAATTATTGATGAATAATTTAAACTATAATTTTTACGTTATAATATAAAGTTGTCAGTGCAAGGGGAATACGAGTTTAAAAGACCGCGCTTCTCGTTCGATTCGAGCCGGAACCTCCAGCTTAAAGAAATTGAAATCGACCCCGTTTATCACTATTTTGATCCTATGAGTGATGGGGAAGCCTCGAAGGGAACAACAGGATCCGGTAAACTCTACATCGGCCCGGCCGGGTGGTCTTACAAGGACTGGGAGGGGCCCGTCTACCCTCCCGGCAAGAAGTTGGACAAGCTGCAGTACATCGCCCGGTACTTCGACTGCATCGAGCTCAACAGCTCCTTCTACCGGATCCCGGACATCCGCCTCTCAAGGAGCTGGGCGGAGCGGTTATCGGATAATCCGGATTTCAAGTTCACGGTAAAGGTCTGGCAGCGCTTTACCCACGAAAGAAAGGCGGGGCGGGACGAACTCCTGAGGTTCACCGAGAGCTTCGAACCGTTGATCAAACACGGTAAGTTCGGAGCATTTCTGCTTCAATTCCCGTGGTCGTTCAGAAACGATCCCAAGAACCGCGAGTACGTGTCAAAGCTGGGATCGTTGTTCTCGGAGTATCCGACAGCCGTCGAGCTGAGACACGGATCGTGGAGCTCGCCGGAGGTCTGGGAGCTCCTCTCCGGCTGCAAGCTATCATTCTGTAACATCGACCAGCCGCTGATCGGAGACTCAATCCCACCCACATCCGTCTCCACAGACGGGAGGCTCGGGTATATAAGGCTGCACGGAAGAAACAGGAAGAACTGGTTTCGACGCGAGGCCGGGCGTGACGAGCGCTACGACTATCTCTACAGTATGGAGGAGCTCAAGGGGTGGGTGAACGGCGCGAGGAAGATCCTCGCGAACGTGAAAGCCCTCTTCATGATCACAAATAACCACTTCAGGGGACAGGCCCTTGCAAACGCCTTCCAGCTCAAGTCGATTCTCGAGGGATCGGATCCCGATATCCCCGCAAGCCTAATCTCATACTACCCCGGACTCGTCGATATAGCCGGCCGCTCATCGATGCGGGGTGATCTTTTCGATGGAGTTTAATCCGACGATGTTAAACGATACTGGCGATGACGATCACGATCATGATCAATGCGGCAATGCCGATCGCTATATAGAACCAAGGCGGATTCGAATCGGGACTCTCTTCGAGATCGTAGGATTCCGGGGCGGTGGTGCTTCTTTCGCGTAAGAGGGTCATGCAGAATCCGCAATACTCCTCAGAGCTGCTGATCGGAAATCCGCAATGGGGGCACTCCTCGGCCCTTCTCGATCCGCCTTTCCCCCCGTGAGCCCTGCTCCCGTATACATCCTCTTCACTGACCTCTATCACCCTTCCATCCCCGCCGACTTCCTCTACGAGGTACAGCAGTTTTTCCGCTTTGCCACGCTGCTTCCCCGTCCATAGGGTCGCCGGAAACGACTTCATGACGTGCTTGACTTTTCTTAGCGGGAGTTTCGCGAGGAGGGAAAACTTTATCGAGAAGGCCTCTACCGTCTCCACCCTCGAACTCAGGCCGTCTATTACGACCCGGTACATCACCTTCTGCTTGGGACCGGGTGGATGCTCCGGGGATTCTTGGTTTTCGTTATCTACATGTTTATCATCGACTTTCATGGCATTCTCTCCCTTAGTTCGTGCTTGCACGAATTATGCCACGATTATCGACGATCGAATTATTCGGGTATGGATTGCGGTGTTACGGGATACTGATCGGTATCGTATCGCACAGGACTTCCGAGCGCCAACCCTCGACACCGCATGTGCAAACCGCGGACACCCTGTAGCAGTAGATGTAATTTCCGATGAGCATCTCATCCGTGTACGACATGACCGAATTGTCCGTTGTCCCGACCAACTCGAGAACCTCGCTCATATCATACGAGATATAAACCCTGTAGACTCTGAAGCCCTCGATCGATGCAACCAGGGTCGGCTCGTAATCCCAGGTCAGAGTGGCACTCGCAGGGCCCGGCACGAGCACAAAATCAGTCGGCGGAGGAGGGACGTTGTATTCGGGTTTGGACGGAAGATCGGTGTGATCCTCGGAGCAGGCCGCAAAGATGAAAATGACGAGCACGGATAATAGTATAATGCGATTCATGTCCTTCTCCCCCATTCTAGAATGAAACGGTCCCGGTAACCAGGAAACTCCCGCTGCCGACCTCGAGTGACAGCGGGGGTGGATCGGCTTCCCCGCCGAACATCATGTCGACGATACTGATGGCCCAGATCCCGACCGCCGTGCCCAGAAGGGTGTTCCTGTATTTATGGTACTTGTCGGCTTCATCCCATTTCATATTCATTCTGCTGTAGTACCGCTCTATGTCACCGATATAATCGGCTGCAAGGAATGAGGCCCTGGCGCTTTCGTATTGATCCACCGCCCTGTTGTACTGGATCTCTGTCATTGCCAACGCCGTCAGGTTCAGGATCTCGAGGCCCATGAACAGGGCACCGCGTCCGAAACGACCGCTCTTCATCTGCCCCCAGCCGGGAAAGGCGACCGAGTACAGTTTGCTCCCTGTATCGGAAGCAACAGCCGCCGTCGAAGACAGTATCAACACGGCCATAATAACAGGTATGCACTTACGCATTTCTATCCTCTCTTTGTCGGTACTGAATATATCACTTTTCTCTTTACGTTATTAAGTGCTTTTTTGTTCCAGTGTTTTGCTCCCCGCCACATGCCCTTAAGTATTATATGAAAAGGGTGAGGCCTTATAAAGAATTTTCCTCTAAGCGATTGACTATTCATATTAGAGCCTGTAACTTTAAAAAACCGGTTACTTAAGAACTCGCTCCCACCCTGGCCGCAACGCCCGAGATAACGGAGGACACGCTTGATCGAGGTGGAAAATCTCACAAAGTACTACGGCCCGACCGTGGGAATCAGAGATCTCAGCTTCAAGGTGAGCAGCGGAGAGGTGATCGGATTCCTGGGACCGAACGGAGCCGGCAAAACCACCCTGATGAAGATCCTCACATGTTTCATGCCCCCCACTTCCGGAACCGCAAGGATCCTCGGATTCGACATACTGCGCGATTCATTGGAGGTCCGAAGAAGAATCGGCTACCTGCCGGAGCATGTTCCACTGTACGAGGAGATGTCCGTAGGCGAGTACCTCGAGTTCGTATCACGGCTCAAGGGAATACCCGGCAGGAGTATACCGGGTTCGGTCGAATATGCTATCGAGCACTGCGGGCTCGAATCGGTCTTCAGGAGGACGGTCGGAAAACTCTCCAAGGGCTTCAGGCAGAGGGTGGGAATAGGCCAGGCGATAATAGGCGAGCCGGAGATACTGATCCTCGACGAGCCTACTATAGGGCTCGATCCCAAGCAGATCATAGAGATAAGAGGCCTTATTAAGAGCCTGGGAACCGAGCGCACGGTTATCCTGAGCAGCCATATACTCCCCGAGGTGAGTCAGATATGCAACCGCATCATAATCATCAACCGGGGAGAGCTGGCCGCTGCCGGATCGCCGGAGAACCTCCAGGAACAACTCAAGAAATCCTCGGTGATAAGGATAGGATTAAAGGAACCGGAAAGCATGGAGCGGGCGAAGGATGTGATACTGGGCATAGAGGGCGTCGGATCCATCAAAGAGCAAGCCCCCCAAGGTGAAACGGCCTATCTGACAGTGGAATCGACCACCGACATCGACCTGCGCGGGGATATCGTGAAGCGCCTGGTGGAGGCCGGGCAGCCGATCGTCGAGGTTCACGGGGAAGAGCTTTCCCTCGAGGACATATTCCTCCGCCTCGTGAAGGAAGAAGGACAGTAAGTGATCCAGGCTATTGCAATATATAAAAGAGAGTTAAAGTATTACTTTAAATCCGTGACCGCATACGTTACACTTTCCATATTCCTCTTCTTCTCCGGTTACTTCTTCTTCAGCCTATTGATGCGCTACAGCATATTCTCATACCAGATACTCAGAAGCACCGATCCCGCCGAAGGATTGAACCTGATGGACAGTGTGATGAGACCGCTGCTGAACAATACCAGCATAGTCCTCCTTCTCGTTCTGCCTCTGGTCAGCATGCGCCTTCTATCGGAGGAGAAGAAGCTGGGCACGTTCGAGCTACTGCTCACCTATCCCACACGCGATGCAGCGGTTATCTTCGGTAAGTACGCGGCAGCTGTGACATTCTTTCTTGCGATGATCGCTTCGACCGCACTATACCCGATCCTGCTCTCCGTGTTCTCCGATCCCGAACCCGTGCCCATACTGGTCGGTTACCTCGGCTTCTGCCTCATGGGATGCACGTTTCTATCGATAGGCATCTTCTTCTCCTCCGTGACGGACAACCAGCTCGTGGCGGGGATCAGTACGTTCGGCGCCTCGCTCTTCTTCCTAGTCATAGGATGGATCGTCCCGTTCGTCGATTCGACCATGTCTATCGTTCTGCGTCAATTCTCGCTCCTGATGCATTTCAAATCGTTCTCGATGGGGATAATCGATACTCAGGACGTTACATACTACATATTCCTGACGGTCTTCTTCCTCTTCCTTACGGTCAAGTCCATCGAGTCTGCGAGGTGGAGGAGCTGAGATGGGGAGACTAAACTACATAATCGCTATAGCCGGATTCAGCCTGATACTCGTGGGCGGTATAACTTACGGGATATTCCATTCCGACAAGTGGTTCTCTGCGCTGCCCTTTCTCGCGGGCCTTGCCATGAGCCTTACATCATTGCTGCTCGGATACATGGATAGAAAAGACCGGGCGTTTCGGGCAGCCACCCGGTTCGGAATCAATGCGGTGGTCTCCGTGCTTTTTCTTGCCGCCATACTGATGTTTCTCCAGACGATGTCCTACCGGCACGGCTCAAGGATAGACACGACAATAAACCGCCGCTTCTCGCTCTCGGAGCAGACCGTCGAGGTACTGGGAAGGCTCGACGAGAATCTGTACATATACTGCTTCTTCAAGGAGACTGACGATAACAAAACTAGGCTCGAGGACCTTCTCAAGGAATACGGCAGCAGAAGCGCAAGCGTGAGGTACACGTTTATAGATCCGGACAAGAATCCCGTCGAGGCACGGCGCCATGATATCTCAGAATACGGAACGATAATCCTGAAAAAGGGCGGCACGACCAGAATCGTGTTCGAGATTTCGGAGCAGGCCATCACGAATGCGATCCTCAGAATGATCACGGGCGACACCAAGCTCGTTTACTTCGTGATGGGCCACTCCGAGAGATCGATATCGGATATGGAAAATAGAGGCCTGAGCATGTTGAAATCGGCCCTCGACAACGAGAACTTCAGATCCGAGGAGCTCTTCCTGCCCAGGGCCGGCAGGATCCCGCAAGACTGCGATATCCTGGTGATCGCAAGCCCCCGCATGGAGCTCTTCGAGCAGGAGCGCGTGATCATAGAGGAGTATCTCTTCGGCGGCGGAAAGGCCCTCTTCTTTATAGATCCACCCGGCCCCATCCCGGGTTTAAACGATATAATGGGTAGATACGGGATCGAGGTGAACAGGGATCTGGTCGTCTACAGGAAGGGGAAGCTCATTTCAGGCAACAACCTGACACCTGTCGTGACCAGGTACGGTGATCACCCGATAACGAACGGCTTCAGGCAGCCGACTTTCTATCAGAATGCAAGGTCGGTATCGCTGAAGACCTCTCCCCCGACAGGTGCGGCCGCCGAGATAATATGCTTTACCGATGAAGAAGCATACGGGGAGACCGATATCGAAACCCTCTTGAACGGTAAGACGCAGTTCGTGCAGGGAGAGGACTCGAAGGGCCCCCTTGGGCTGGCCGCAGCTTCCGAGTTGATCATCAGCCCGGATCCCGGATCCGGCCGGGACGGCCAGCAGCCCGGGACCTCTAGAATAGTGGTATTCGGTAACGGAGACTTCGCAAGCAACGCGAGATTCAGCCTATCCGGCAACAGGGATCTCATAATGAACTCCTTCAATTGGCTTCTCGGGGAGGAGGATCTGATCACCATACGGCCTACCGATCCTCTTAAACAGCCTTTGATGCTGACCAGGCGCCAGGGACGGATCATATTCTGGGTGCCCGTGATCGGCATGCCCGCCCTATTCGCATTACTGGGAATTGCCGTGATCGCGCACAGGCGCAGGACGGGATGATCGGAGGCGCGTAATGAAAATCAGGACGACACTGATTCTCCTGCTGGCACTCATCCTTACCGCCTCTTATTTCCTGCTGGTAGAAGAGAGACAGAAGAGGAACAGGTTGGAGAGAATCAGAGAATCGAGCAAGCTCCTGCCCTACTCCCACAACGAAGTACAAAGGTTCACACATATAAACCTGAACAAGGAAAGAATCGAGATGGAGCGCTGCGGAACCGGCTGGAGAATAACGTTCCCAGTCGAGACGAAGGGATCGGATTCGGCCATAAACACACTGCTGATGCAACTCGTACCGAACCTCAAAACTGAAATTATCACGGGTATAAGATCCCTCGGTGATTTCGGCCTCAATCCACCGCGCGCAGCTTCGATACTCTATACCGGACCGACCCGGGAACCGGATACGATCTACTTCGGAGATAAGATCCCCACTGGTGAACGCTGTTACGTGCGTCTGGCAGGTTCGGACACCGTGTTCATAACCAGAGAAATTACCCACCAGGTCGTGGACAAGGGTCTCTTCCAGCTGAGGAACAAGGACCTTTTGAGAATAGATCCCTCCTCGATAGAAACCGTCACCCTGCGTTCCGGAGATACAGCAATGCGACTGTTCAGGGACGGCGGCGCCTGGGTGGCTGAAGACCCGGCGGCGAATGTGAACCTATCCGCAGTAGAGCCGAACCTTAACAGGTTGACAAATGCCGTGATATTCGAATTCGTAAGGGAGGATACAGGGGATCTCGCATCTTACGGCCTCGACGATCCACCCTACGAAATCACGATCCGAACGGCCCAAGATACCTTCTACGTCAGATACGGTGACATCGCCGGCAAGATGGTCTATGCCACTAGAAGCGGCCTCGATCAGATATTTCTCCTCGACGCCCGGCTGCTCGAAATCTTCGGCATTAGCGGAGAATAGCGCGCCGATGCAACATGCGCCTTCTTCCGGCGGAGCGATGAGACAGAAGGTATCCCCCTGAATACAAGGGACTTGAAATTCCATCCGATATCAGTTATCCTTTCACACAGCGGGAGTGATACGGCCGTGAATGAAAAGATGACACGTCGTGAATTTCTCGCAGTCCTTGCCGGCGGCACCTACGCCGTTTCGAGATCGACTGCAATCAAACCGAGCAGCGCCGCTGCAAGAAGCAGGGTGGTGACCGCATACAGCCCCGGGGATCCTCGGATCGATGTCGACGGCCTAGGCCGTTTGCTGGATAGATCCATCACCGCCCTTACGGGAGCATCCGATCCAAACGACGCCTGGCGCTTTCTCTTCTCCCCCGACGACCAAGTTTCGATCAAGGTGAATTGCCTTGGCGGACCGGGCATGTCAACCGATCCCCGTCTGGTCGATGCAATAGTAGAAAGGCTGATCCGCTGCGGCCTTCAAAAGAGACGCATCATCATATGGGACAGGTTCAGCCGCGAACTCGATGAAGCGGGCTACACGCTCTCGATGGGCGGCAGCGGGATACAGTGTTACGGGACGGACGAGGCCGGATACAGCAGGGAACTCTACGAGCACGATTCGGTCGCCAGCCTGTTCAGCCGTATTCTGACGGACAGGTGCAACAAGGTGATAAACGTGCCCATCCTTAAGCATCACGGCATATGCGGAATGACATTCGCGATGAAGAACCATTTCGGTTCGATCAACAACCCCAACAAGTATCACCTGAACAGCTGTGAACCGTACATAGGACACCTCAATTCCATGCAGGTAATCAGGCGGAGAGAAGCCCTGATCGTAGGTGACATGACAAAGATCCAGGCCGATGGAGGCCCCTCTCATAAAAGCAAGTGGGCAGTCCGGTACGGGCGTGTGCTCGTAGGAACAGATCCCGTGGCGGTGGATAGGACCGCTCTGGATATCCTTCAGGATGTAAGAAAGTCAATGGGCATTCCCGCGCTCGAAGATTCCGGCCAGTACCCGCACTATATCGAGAAGGCCGTAGATGCGGGGGTGGGAAAGCCTGAGCAGCCGGAGCTGATCGATATCCCGATCCGGACCGGTTGAGAACGGAGAATAGATCGATGGAAAGCAATACCGGACCGAAGCGTCGAGGCGTACGAGAAGAGAAAGCGGAAGGGATCACCCGCCGATCCTTTATCACGGGATCGGCCGCATTTCTGGCGGCCGCTTCAACCGGAATCTGCCTTTCGGAAGCAGGCAATAGGGGGAACGACGAGGAGGCAAGGTACTACGAGAAGCTGGAGCACGATGAAGTAAGGTGCCTGCTATGCCCCAAGGAGTGCCTGGTAGGCGACAGGGAAAGGGGTTACTGCGGCGTTCGGGAAAACCGGGGTGGTACCTACTATACTCTCGTCTACGGCCGTCCATGCTCGCTTCATATAGATCCTGTCGAAAAGAAACCGTTCTTTCACGTTCTGCCCGGGACGGGGGCGTTTTCCCTGTCCACGGTAGGCTGCAACATGGAATGCAAGTTCTGCCAGAACTGGCAGATATCACAATCGAGACCGGAGCAGTACGACACCAGATTCACCTCGCCCGGATCGGTGGTCGACATGGCTGCGGCCTCAGGAGCTCGCTCGGTGGCCTACACATACGGCGAACCGATAGTGTTCATCGAGTACATGCAGGATATTGCGGCCCTGGCTGCCGAGGAGGGACTGAAGAACCTGGTCGTGACCAGTGGTTACATAAATGAAAAACCCCTCCTCGAACTCTGCGGTCTGGTGGACGCTATCAAGATCGACCTCAAGGCATTCGACGAGAAGTATTACAATGATATCTGCAGCTCAGAACTGCGCCCGGTCCTGGACGCTATCACCACGATAGCATCCCTGGGTGTATGGTTGGAGCTCGTTTACCTCATGGTCCCGACCCTCAACGACGATCCGGCGAGGATCAGGGAAATGGCGCGCTGGATCGTCAAGAATGCAGGCGCCGGCGTGCCGATACACTTCTCGAGATTCTTCCCCCAGTACAGGCTCAAAAACCTTCCCCCCACCCCCGTCTCCTCCCTGGAGAAAGCATACGATGTGTGCAGGGAAGAGGGGCTCGAATTCGTGTATGTGGGGAATGTGCCGCAGCACCGAATGGAAAACACATATTGTCCTTCCTGCGGCAAAAAAGTAATATCCAGACGTGGATACAGGATCCACGGACTAGAAATATCAGACGGACGATGCCGTTTCTGTGATACGGCCATTCCGGGAATATGGCGGTAATTTTGACGCTTAAAACCGAAAGAGTATTAGGAGCCGCACTGTGCTTTTTGATCTCAGCTAGCCTTTCGGCGTGCGCAAAGGAGAAGAGAAGTACCATGGAAGAGACCATACGAAGACCCGCCGTCGCTGGACAGTTCTACACGGGCGATCCAAATGAGCTGCGGAGTGAGATCGAGGAATACATTGACGCCTCCGGCCTTACAGGGATCGAGGGTGAGATCCTGTCAATAATATCGCCTCATGCAGGATACATGTACTCCGGAAGAACAGCAGCCTACGCGTACAGCATACTCAGGGAAGCTGAATTCAGGAACGTCGTTGTGATATCCCCGAGCCACACGGAATATTTCGAGTTCAGTTCGGTTTTCGGCGGCAAATCCTACATGACACCTCTGGGAGAAATACCCGTAAACAGAGAGCTGGTCGATCTTATAACGTCCAAGAGCGAGCTGGTCAGGATAAGCTCTAAGGGACACAGCGTATCTCCAGGCGGAAGAAGCGAGCACGCCCTGGAGGTTCAGCTTCCCTTCCTGCAGGTGGTACTTGACGATTTCAAGCTCGTTCCGATCGTGATGGGAGATCAGAGCAGGAGAAGCGTCGAAGCCCTGGGCAGTGTGCTCGGCGAGTCCCTGAACGGGCAAGATGCTCTCATAGTGGCTAGCACGGATCTGTCACATTTCCACGACGACGGGACGGCCAGGGCCCTCGACGGTGTCTTCATCGACAACCTCGAGGATTTCGATCCCGAGGGCCTTCTCCAATCCCTGGCGCGTAAGAAAACCGAGGCCTGTGGGGGCGGCCCGGCCGCCGCTGCCATGATCGCATCCAGGATTCAGGGTGCGAACAGGTGTAAGGTCCTGAACTATTCCAACTCGGGAGATGTCACCGGTGATACGAGGAACGTCGTCGGGTACGTGTCCGCTGTCGTATTCAAGGAGAAGAAGTCGGATCCCTCCCGTTCTCTCGATAGAGAGAAAGGCGGAGAGAACGAACCCGGAGACGGGACGGTCGCGGGATCGGACTTGAGCAGGGATGACAAGCTCTTCCTGATCAATCTCGCAAAGAATGTGATCGAGGCCGAATTCGACAAGAAGAGCGTGGAGATCGATGTCCCGGACAGGGAGATCATGAAACAGCGCCGGGGAGCTTTTGTCACGTTGAAGAAGAAGGGGCAGCTCAGAGGGTGCATAGGATACATAGAGGCGGTAAAGCCGCTCGTTGATACGATCAGGGAGATGGCCAGCGCAGCGGCGTTCAGGGACCCGCGGTTCCGTCCCGTATCCGCGGAGGAGCTCCCGCAACTCGAATACGAAATATCGGTGCTGAGCCCGATCACTGAGATCAGCGACCCTTCGATCATAGAGGTAGGCAGGCACGGTATAATCATAACCCGTGGGATGAACCGCGGGCTGCTCCTTCCGCAGGTGGCCGCTGAATGGGGCTGGGACCGCGAGACGTTCCTGGCGCAGACATGCGTAAAAGCGGGTCTTCCCGAGAACGCATGGAGGCAATCCGGAACAAAGATAGAGATATTCTCGGCTGACGTGTTTTCCGAGAAGGAGCTGGGGATACGCTGATACAGGCCGCTACCACCTTCCAACGAGCAGCATCGCGGCCGCGGCATGAATGCATGATACGAAGACCAGAGCCACCGCCATCCCGGTCAGGGGGAAGAGAACTGCGCCGCCGATCAATCCGCCGGCACACGCACCGAATAGATCCCAGGAGTAGAAAAGGGCGGGGACGGCCTTACCGTCATCAGGAAGGGCCGATCTGACCACTACCGGATAGTAAAAGCCTGTAAGGAATCCCCCGGACAGGGAAAGTAGAAGAAACACAGGCATTCCGATCGAATGCGGGATGTTGCGGGCGCCGAGGGCCATGACCCAGAAGAGCAGGGCAAACGACAGGGCTGCGTAACCGGCATGGACGAGCCTCAACGATGCCACCTTCCCGGGACGGATCCTCGACGAGCAAACCGCTCCGGTCGACACCCCCGCCATGAACATGGCGGTTATCAGGACGATAGCGTGGTATATGAGTCCCGAATAGGATTGATACGCCATCAGAACAAGAAGCTGATAGAGAAATCCCCCGAATCCCACTATCCAAACGCATAGCTTGGCCGCCCGTATGCCGCGCGAGCGCACAAAGAACAGCAATATTACAATGCCCAAAACAGCAGGCAGGGCTCCCGGGGGAATACCGAGGAACCATCTGAACACGCCGTAAAGAGGATTACGCACCCTTACTCCCTCCAGCAGGATCTCGTAGAGGGGCAGGGTCGGCCTCATATCTGTGTTCTGTTCCGCATCCGGCACCTTGTCGAGCGCACTTTCCAAATACTCCATCCTGTCCTCCGAGAGGCGGAACGGCAGGTAATCCATATTTATATATTTCAGCTCTATTCTCCGCTCCGCCAAACGGTCCAGCATCGTATCGATATCCACCTCACGCGTACCCGCAATAAAATGAACGCCGCTCCCCGGTATCATGGCAATATCGTCGAATACGCCTCCCAGGGTCTCGCGTATCGAACGCAGTATCAGGGCCTGCTCGGCGGACAGGTAATTCTCGGACGATGGATGTCTGAACGCGAAGATACCGTCCTCATCGAGAGATTCCTTCACCATCCTGAAAAATTCGCGCGTGTAGTAGCGGTTCCACTGCAGGTTCAGGGGAGGAGGAGCTTCCAGTATTATAACATCGTATCCGCCGCGAATCCCCTTGATGAAGAACCGGCCGTCCACGGAAAGATAGTTGGGCCTGTCAATCGACGCGTAGGGAAGATCCCCTCTATGACCTCCTTCATCGAGCATCTCTACCACCAGCTCCATTAGCCTGCCGTCGAGCTCGAGACAGTCGATCACCTCCACCGACCGGTGCTTGGCGGCCTCCTCCCACCCTCCCCCCAGAGAGCCCCCTATGAACAGAACGCGCCTTGGAGCCTGATGGAGCAGAAGCGGTATGTGCACTATATTCTCGGCCCGTTCCCTATCCGGAACTGAAAATATCCTGCTTCCGCTCGAGAAGAATGAAAGGATCTCGTCTTTCTTGACCGCTACGATCTCCCCGTACTTGGACGACAGGAACCTCTCCACTCTGCTGCCACGGTATACCTCCCCGTATATCCATCCATCGATCCTCGGCGCCGCCTGGATGAATACGACCGCCAGAAGGGCGACCGCCGCAACCGGGATCCATACCCCTCTCTTCCACGGATACGTCAGCAACGTCACGGCCGCCACGAGCAGGGCCACTGCGAAACCGGCTTCGAGCTGCGTCAGCATCGGCAGCACAATAAAGGAAAATATCAGGGCTCCGGCCACGGATCCAGCCGCTTCCCATATATAGACACCGGATACACCGGTGTGGATGCCGGGATCCTCAGCGCTCCAGATCCGGCTCGCCACATTATAGATCGTTCCGTAGATAAAGCCGAACGGGGACATCGCGAAAAACGAGACCAGCAGGGCGTAATGCGGAGGGGGAAGCTCCCCGGAGGCCGGCGAGAGTATTATCCTGCCGCACCTCACGGCGATCAAGGTCGCCGGGACCAGGCATGCAGCCAGTACCGTCAGGAACACGAAAAGCCTGTATGAGCAATCTGAGCCCCGGGCCAGGAACCTTCCTCCTACGACACCCCCCAAGCCTACCCAGAAAAGCCAGCCCGACAGCAGCATCCCAACGATGAACTCCGTCCCCGAAAAGAGCGCCATCATCTCCCTGATGAAGAGAGCCTGCGCGCAAAGGGCGCAAAATCCCAGGGAAAGAACGTTGATCCTGTAAAGATAACGAGCACGCATGGATCAAGGGTATCCTATCCGTTGTAGTAATCCTCTTCGAAGACCTTCGAGAATTCGTAAACGTCCTCGAAGTCCTCGATGCTGTCGTCATCGGTCTTGCTGAGCAGTTCCGCCTCTATTAGATTGTAGACGATATTGCCGAAATCCCCCGTATCCTTTATCCCCCAAAAATTGAAGACCTCTTTCGCCATCGGCCCGAATTGCTGCAAGGCCGATCTTCTGATACCTTCGAGCAGCTCAACGGCGGACATATGTCGTGGAGAGGGCAGCGAGGACATTTTCTGTTCCAGGGCTGACATGACGAAGGAGTACGCGTTAGCCTTGTACCGGCTGTCCTTCAACGAGATCTTCTCTATCGCCTTCCATATATCGGTGTGGTGTTTCACGATCCCTTTCTCCCGGCGTCTCGATCAAGGAGCAATCCTTACGCAGTAACCCGAGATACCCGTGCCCGATCGGGGACGTTTTCATGCTTTCCTTATCACCGTGTTCTTCTCCCATGCCGGATCGCTCGCCGGGTAGTCGGCCATGTAATGCAGCCCCCTAGACTCCTTCCGGGCTAGCGCCGATGTGATAACAAGCTCGCTCACCAGCACGATGTTTCTCAGTTCGATCAGGTCGCCGGAGATACCGTACTCAGAGATAAGACGTGAAACCGTCTTCTGAATCTGACCGATCCTCTCGCGGGCTATGTTCAACCTCTCATCAGAGCGGACTATTCCTACATAGTCCCACATCACCCGCCGCGCTAGATCCCAATCGTGATCTAGTATGACGCTTTCCAGCTCCTTGGGATCGGCGATATTCAAATCCTCTGCTTCTATACCGCCGAATCCGCTGTCACCCGTGGGTTCTGATTCGAGGTGAGCCGCGCACCTGTGCGCTATCACCAGGGCTTCCAGCAGGGAATTGCTGGCCAGGCGGTTGGCGCCGTGAACCCCCGAACACGCCGCCTCCCCGATTGCGAACAGCCCCTCCAGATCCGTTCTTCCGTTCATATCAACCTTTACCCCACCGCACATGTAGTGCGCGGCGGGCACGACCGGGATCAGATCCCTCGCTATATCGATACCGAAACCGAGGCAGCTCTCGTACACGTACGGAAACCGCTTCTTCAGCCATTCCGGGGATCTGTCGGTGATGTCGAGAAAAACGCACTTCTCCCCGCTCTTCTTCATTTCACTGTCAATGGCGCGCGCTACTATATCCCTGGGTGCCAGCTCGAGACGAGTGTCGTATTCCTTCATGAACCTTTCACCCGCCTGGTTCCTGAGCACCGCCCCCTCGCCCCTTAGAGCTTCGGATATCAACTGTGACTTGGCGTCCGGATGATAGAGGCATGTTGGATGGAACTGCACGAATTCCAGGTTTGCTATGCTGGCCCCGGCGTTGTAGGCCATCGCTATCCCATCCCCGGTTGCGACATCCGGATTGGAAGTATACAGATAAATCTTGCCCGCACCGCCCGTGGCGATCACAGTGTGCCGGGCGAGGCACATCAGCATTTCACCCCTACCCCTATCGAGAACGGCGCATCCTTTAACGCGGTTTTCGGTATCCTTGATGAGATCTATAGCTTGATGGTTGTCCCTTATGTGGATCCTCGGTGTCGATTTCACCGCCCTGATGAGGCTCTGTTCGAGCTCTCGTCCTATCACATCCCCGTAGTGCACGACCCTCGAAGCCGAATGCCCGCCCTCACGTCCGAGCTTGAATGCTC
>Ga0180431_10001493_pt1 | contig 32744 bp, 26 predicted proteins | sample SS_ome_11_FD_132459 | JGI IMG/M metagenome (GOLD analysis project Ga0180431, IMG submission 132459) | Hypersaline lake sediment archaeal communities from the Salton Sea, California, USA - SS_1_MS_1 metaG | ecosystem: Environmental > Aquatic > Non-marine Saline and Alkaline > Hypersaline >... | reverse complement strand
AGGTAACGCCCATGGACGCCCTGTCGATGGAGCAGTTCGAGCCGATCTCCACGTCGTTGTCTATCCTCACTATCCCGACCTGGGGAAACTTTACGCGCTCGGTCCCTCCGTGGGCGAAGCCGAAGCCGTCCGAGCCTATTACCGTTCCGGCATGAATGATAACCCTGTCTCCGATCACGCACCTGTCCATGAGGGTGACATTCGGGTAGAGGGTCGAGTCCCTCCCCACAACGGCTTCTGCCCCTATATAGACGCCCGGGTAGATTACGGTCCCCTCCCCCACCTTTGCCTCCTTGCCGATATAGGCCAAAGGGTATACGGCGGTCTTGGGGTGGATCTCCGCATCCGGGTGGACGTGGGCCATATCGGAAATTCCGAAAAGGTCCCTCACCGTCTCCGTCATCAGGGTAACAACGGAGGCGAATGCGAGGTAGGGATTCTCGACCTTGATAAGCGGCTTTTTGTCGAACTCGATCTCCGGGGATACTATTACGGCGGAGGCCCCGGTCTTGTCGAGGTATTCCATATACTTGGGATTTGCTATAAAGGTAATATCCCCATCCCCCGCCTCGGCGATGCCGCTTACGCCTGATATTACCAAATAATCGTCCCCAAAGACTTCTCCCCCCACGTGGTCCGCAAGCTCTTTTAATGTCTTTTTCATCACGATCTTTAAAAACGCGAAAGGACTTTATTTTACTATTACCATCAAGATATTCAATGGCGAACCAGAACGCCCCTCATCCGGCCCTCCCTCATCTGGCCCCCTATCCAATCTTCGGTCAGCTGACGACAAAATTTCACAAAGAGACGCAATCCACTGACTCTCCGGCTAAAGTCCTGTCCCTCAACCTGTTTCGGGAACATCGGTTTTAGAAAAAAATCGATCGGGAGAGAGGAAAGATCATGCCGTAAAAAACAGGATGGATTTAAGGCCGCTCTCTCAAATCTAATGTAAAGGGGGAGAGAAGTAAATACCTCCCTCCCCCTATTCCGTTATCCATGTCCCTCAAGTTAACAATTAAAAGCTCGTTCCGATGGAGAAGTTCCACTCCGCTTGGCTTTCGTCAGGCTTGGGATCGAGGTTGTATCCCCACTCCACCCTGATCGGCCCCATGGGTGAGTACCACCTTATACCTCCACCGATGGAGTATCTCAAGTCACTTAAGCTCATATTCTCATCACTACCCCAGACATTACCCATATCGAAAAACACGACCCCTTTCATCTTTATATCCTCGAAGAGGGGGAAGATAAGCTCGAGGTTCACGATGATTTCTTTATTACCTCCGAGATACTCGCCCGTATTGGGATCTGTTGGACCGACACTGTAGGGCTTGAATCCCCTCAAGGTATTCAGGCCTCCGGCGTAAAAGCGTGCGTAAATCGGGAGGTCGCCCGATTCGAAGTTCTCGGCCCAGCCGAACAGCAACCTTGGATGAAACACCAGCTTCCAGTAAACGGGGAAGTACCAGCTCGATTCGAGCACCGTCTTAAGGTATTTTTCGTCTCCGCCTATTCCCGCAACGAATACGGAGAGGGAGTTTACGGATCCCTTGCTCGGATCGTAGAGATTGTCCCTTGTATCCCTGACTATCTGTGCCTCAATACCGCTGGTTACAGTCACCCCTTCGGCATCCCACACGTCGTCAGCGGCGTTGTAAGCAATATCGTCTATTGTCACCCTGTTGAAGATATAGGTGAGGAAAAGCTTGGTCTCCTCATCTATTATCCGATGTCCGGCGCCCAACTCGAAGCCCAGTGTTTCTGCATCATAGGTATCGTACTCTCGGGTTATGCTGTAGAACTTGACAGCCACAGACAGGTTCGTGTCCAGAAAGTAGGGGTCTGCGAGAGATACATAGTAGTTTGTATCGACGCTGCTGAACTCGGCGCTTGCGGAGACCTTGTAGCCGCGGCCGAAGAGATTCCTCTCCTGCACCCTGATAAGGCCGGTCACCTTTGCAACGCTTGAATAGCCCAGTCCTGCGGAGATCAATCCCGTGGGTCTCTCCTTGACATTTATTTTCACTACAACCTTATCGTCCGCGGTCCCCTTTTCGGTTGCGAATTTTACCTCTTCGAAATAGCCGAGGTTTTCCACCTTCTCCTTACTTCTTATCAGATCAGTGCCGTTAAAGAGATCTCCCTCGGCGAATTTCAACTCCCTGCGGATAACCTTGTCGAGGGTCTTGACGTTTCCGCTTATATTTATCCTCTCGAAGTAAGTCTTCTTCCCCTTCTCAATCACATAGTTAATGTTGACGATGTGTGTCTCGCTCTTTTTTTCCGTCTTGGGCTGGACATTCACAAGGGCGTATGCATCATCATGATATATCTTTGTGAGGTAGTTAAGATCGGCAATCAGGTTAATCCTTGAGAATTTATCCCCAGGTTCCGTTGTGAGGTTTTTCTTGAACTCCTCTTTAGGCCTTATGAGATCACCCGAAATATCCACAGTACCTATGGTATACCTCTCCCCCTCCTTGACGCGATAGGTAATATATATCCTTTTCTCCTTCATCTCAACTTCCGCTGGCTCCACCACCGCATCAAGGTAGCCGTGATCGTAGTATACGGCCGTCACACGTTCAACGTCCCTATCCAACTCTTTCTTCTTATATTTCCCCCTGTCGGTAAACCACCAGATCAATCCCATCCCCTTGTTGGCGAGACCCTTTTCGAGCTTCCTGTTGGAAATCTTGTCGTTTCCAACGAAGATGATCTTTCTGATCATCATCTTCTTCCCTTCCTTGAGGTTAAACTCAAGGAGGATCTCATCCTCTTGAAGGGGGGTAATCTTGTACTCCACCTCTATTGCGTGAAACTGCTTCTCTTCATAAAGGGTCCTTATCGCATCGATACTCCTCTTAAGGTCCCTTGTGCTTAGAACCTTTGGCGGCGTTATGGTAACTACCTCAAAAACGTCTTCAACCTTGATTTTCTTGGCGCCGTTTATCCTGACCTCCCTTACCAGAGGTCTCTCCTCCACGGTAAAGGTGACCTCGGTCCCCTTTTCGACAAGCTCGGTCGAGACTTCAACCTTGCTGAAATATCCCATCTCGGTTATCGCCTTGACGTCCTTCGCCAAGAAAATATCGTAAGGGAGAGTACCTTCCTTGCTCTGAATCACCCCAATGATATCCTCATCGGGAAGCCTCTTATTCCCCCTGATTATGACCTTGGTTATTATTTCGTCCGCAAAGATCTTCTCGTTGATCTTCTTCGCGATGTCACCCACCCTGTCCAAGACCGTCGCAAGCCCGTACGTCTCGATATAGAATCGCTCGGCGTCCTTCTTTGTCCGAACCGGCACCAATTTGGCGTCGATGCTTATGGTCTCGCCAACCTTGGTCATGCTCCCCAAGACGACGTAGTCGGCCCTCATCTTGCGTCCCACCATCCTGGCGTAAGCCTCGTCCATCTCATCCGGCGATTTGTCGCCTACGATTTCCGAGAGCTTCTCCTTATCGAGGGGCTCGATCTTCTCGTGGTACGCCAACGCCGAGAGCAGGACATTCTGAATGTCTGACTCATAATCCGATAAATTCTCCGCGGCGAATATCGAAAACGGCAACACCGTAACCTTTACCTTCTTTTCGGCGGCAAAAACCGGTCCAGCAAGAGCCACTGTCACAAAAGCCACCGTCATCATCAAAATAATGAATTTTTTACCCATATCGGCCTCCTGGGATTAAACCCATCTAAAAAACTAAAAAAACAACGTAATTATACCAGATGAAATACCCATGTAAAGGAAAAAACACCTAAAATATCACGTTTCTTCTATCTTTCCATCCACCAAAAGGAGGCGTCTCCCCTCCCTCTTCGCCAATTTCAGGTTGTGCGTTACTACGATCATGGTTATCTTGAGCTCCCTGTTGAGCTCCAAGAGGAGATTGTGAACCTCATCCCCCGTCTTCGTATCCAGGTTGCCCGTAGGCTCGTCGGCCAGCACAACATCCGGATCCAGAAGTATAGCCCGGGAGACGGCCACCCGCTGCTGCTCACCCCCCGAAAGCTCCCCCGGCTTATGATCCTTCCTGTCTTCGAGCCCGAGTCTCTTCAGGACATCGACGGCTTTCACCTTCGCCTTCTCCATGGGCCACCCGGAGACCAATCCCGGCATCATCGTGTTCTCCAGCGCGGTAAACTCGCTCAACAGGTGGTGAAATTGAAATATAAACCCGATCTTTTTGTTGCGAAAGGAGGCGAGCTCCCTTTCGTTCATAAGGAAAATGTCCTCTCCATTGTACAACACCCTGCCGCCCGTGGGGTGGTCCAGGGTTCCCAATATATGGAGAAGCGTTGATTTTCCCGCCCCCGAAGCCCCGAGGATATTGAGGATCTCCCCCTTCTTCACCTTGAGATCGAGGCCTTTGAGGACATCCACCCCCTTCTCCCCCCGGGAAAATGACTTGTAAAGGGATTGTATATCAATAAGTGCCATATTTATACCAACCCGCTTTCCATTTTTCTGTTTTTGTATTCCATAATCGCCGCTATGGTGTCTTCCACCCTCATTGAAATGTACCTGTTTAAGATCTCGAGTATCTCCGGATGCGTCCTGATCTCCTCCTGTATATCGTTCCTCGCAACCTCCACAAGATTCACGTCCGTCAGGGCGGTTACGCTGGCGGTCCTCGGCTTTTCCGTTATCACCGAGACCTCCCCGAAAAAGTCCCCCGGACCCAGCTTCGCGAGAGATATAACGCCCCCATCTTTTTCGGTTGAAACCTCAACCTCCCCTGAGCGGACGAAGTACATCTTGTCTCCCTCGTCTTGTTCCTTGATGATAACCTCCCCCTTCTTGAACTCCTTCGGGGCGAAGGATCGAACAAGTTCCCTCCTCTCTTCGACGCTCAAGGGAGAAAATATGGGCGATATGGCGATCAGCGTGTCCAAAACCCTGTTTTTGTAGAACTCGAAAAGGATATTCTTGACCCCGGGGTGCTTTTCGATGATCGAATCGACATCCTTTTTTGAGAGCTCCAAAAGGGTGGCCTCCGTAATCGACTTTACCGATGCGATACGTCTCGCGTCCGAAAAGAAGCCGAATTCACCGAAAAAATCCCCGTCGGTCATGTTGGTTATCCATATCTCGTTCCCCCTCTCGTCAACCCTGAAGACCTTTACCTCCCCGGAGGCGACTATAAAAATGGAATCGCCCTCATCCCCCTCATTTATTATCAGCGTGTCGGGGGATACGTCGATGGGATCCACTTTTTCGACCACCGCTATAAACTCCTCGTGGGACAGGTCGGAAAAGAGCTCCGTTCTGGGGTATTTCTCCTCCTCCTCGACTCCCTCCTTCTTCTTAAGTGCCAAACCCTCCGGACGCCCCACCTTCTCCTCGTAGAGCTTTGACAGGCGCTCTTCGATCCCCGGAAAAGACCGGTCCAGTTTGAGAATGAGCTTGTTTACGGCAATCGCATTGACGACAAAACCCTCCTTCGAGTAGAGCTGGGCGATCTTGTCGTAATATTTAATGGCCATCTTTGCGTCGCCGAGCTTGCGATAACAGTCTCCCACCTTGAGGCCGATCCGAAGGTCGCCCGGAGCAAGGTCGAGCGCCCCCTTGTATGCCTCCAGGGCCTTGTCCCAGTTCCCCTTTGCAATGTGTTTGGCGCCGGAATCTTTGAGATCCGACAGCTTGCTCTTCTTATTAGTCAACTAACCCCCCCCCTTTCAAATATATAAGTTCGACTTTAAGCCGCCGATTGCCGATTGATTGCCGATTGATTGATTGCGATTGATTGTATGCAGCCAATACTATTCATACCTAAAGGCCTCGGCGGGATCAAGCTTTGACGCCTGCCAGGCCGGGTAGATCGTCGCCAACAGGCAGAGTACCAAAGAAGATACCGCTATTACGAGAATATCGCTCCATACCATCTTCACCGGCAGCGTCGAGATGTAGTAGATATTGGGGTCAAGCTTGATAAACTCGTATTTCTTCAAGAGAAAACAAATAATATACCCGCTCACAAATCCCATAAATGTCCCGAAGACCCCGATTATCAACCCCTCGAACATGAATATCTTCATTATTCCACCGCTGGACGCCCCCATCGACTTCAAGATCGCTATATCTTTGTTCTTCTCCATGACCACCATTATCAGGGTCGAGGCTATGTTGAACGCCGCCACAAAGACGATCATGGCAAGTATCACAAACATGGCTACCTTTTCCATCTGGAGAGCCGCAAAGATGTTCTTGTGCATCTCCATCCAGTTTCTCGTGTAATATGGGAGGCCGAGCTTGGCCTGGATGTTCTTCCCAATATTTCTGACGTTGTAGATGTTGTCCACCTTTACCTCGATCCCCGTCACCCTGTCGTTCATGCCGAAAAAGGACTGCGCCTCCGAGATGGAGATAAAGGCGAAGGTAGAATCGAACTCGTACATGCCGGAGTCGAAAAGCCCCACGACCCTGTAGCGCCTCATCTTCGGCGTGAAGCCGAACGGTGTGATTTCCCCCTTCGGAGACAGGATCACCACCTCGTCGCCGTACACGCTCCCCAGAAGCTTTGCAAGCTCCTTTCCGATAATCACCCCCGGAAGGTTCTTTGACCTCTCACTCTGCTCCTTCTCCTCGAACTCAAAGATAGTGATGCCCCCGTACTTATCGTCTTCAGTATTCCTGTTTTTATCCGATCCCTCTCCCTCCAATTCACTGTCTATATCCTTCGGGGGGATATCCACCTTCTTCTTCTCGATCCCACCGCGAACTTCAAGCTCGCCCAGGTCCCCCATGATCAGGTCGTCTTTAAGAGTTATGACGCCGGGGGCCGTCTTTACGTCTATCCCCCTCAAGAAAGCCCCGGAGACGCTCCCCTCCGAAGTCAGCATCACCTGCCCGTAGATGAAGGGCGTCGACGCCACGACGCCTTTGACATCCTCAATATTCTTCATTATATCCGTGTAGGTCTTTATTCCCACCACCTCCTCCAGGGGGTGCTTCAGGATCAAGAGGTGCGAGTATGCCCCGAGGATCTTCCCCTGCAGGTCCTCCTTGAAGCCTGTCATAACCGATATGACGATGATCAGGGCCGCAACACCCAGGGCGACCCCCCCGATGGAGATAAACGTTATCAGGGAGATGAAGGACTGCTTCCTCTTCGCCTTCAGGTATCTCAGACTGACAAACAGTTCGTATTTCACTTTTCCTCCTTCTCCCTCAGCTGCGGGAAGAGAATGACATCCCTTATCGAGGGCGAATCCGTAAAGAGCATAGCCATCCTGTCGATTCCGATCCCCTCCCCCCCGGCGGGGGGCATTCCATATTCGAGGGCCATTATATATTCCTTGTCGTACTCCCTTATTCCCTTTCCGAAATCCCCCATCTCGAGCTGTCTCTTGAACCTCTCCCTCTGGTCATCCGGATCGTTGAGCTCCGAAAAGCCGTTCGCCACCTCCATACCGGAGATGAAGAGCTCGAACCGCTCCACGAACTCGGGATTGTCGTCGAATGGGCGCGAAAGGGGCGATACCTCCGCCGGGTAGTCGGTGATGAAGACCGGGCCTGTGAGCTTATCCTCCGCGGTCTTCTCGAATATCTCGCAGAGGAGCTTCCCCTTTCCCCACTTCTTTTCGACCTCTATGCCGATATCGGAGGCGAGCTTTCTCATCTTCGCCTCGTCTTTCAAGACCGCGGCGTCAACCCCGCCGTACTTCACCGTGGCGTTAAAAACGCTCACCCTCTCCCAGGGTGGTGTCAGGTCGATCTTCTGCCCCTGGTAGGTCATCACTTTGTTACCTGTTATTTTATCCGCCACATCGCAGAAAAGCTCTTCGGTAATCCGTATCATGTCGTCGAACGTGGCGTAGGCCTCGTAGAACTCCAGCATCGTGAACTCCGGGTTGTGCTGGGTGGAGATACCCTCGTTTCTGAAGTTCTTGTTTATCTCGAAGACCTTCTCCATCCCCCCCACGAGGAGGCGCTTCAGGTACAGCTCCGGGGCGATGCGAAGGTAGAGGTCCATGTGGAGGGTCTTGTGGTGGGTTGCGAACGGCTCGGCGGTGGCCCCTCCCACGACCTGATGGAGCATCGGGGTCTCCACCTCGATGTAGCCCCTCTCCATGAAAAAAGACCTCACGTCGTTGATCAGCCTGCTCCTCGTCTCGAAGACCTCCCTTACCTCGGGGTTGACCAATAGATCGACGTACCGCCTCCTGTACCTCGTCTCTACGTCGGTCAGCCCGTGCCACTTCTCGGGCAAGGGTCTCAGCCCCTTTACCAGTAGCCTCGATTCGGAAACCTCGATAGTCAGCTCGTCGGTCTTCGTCCTGAAGGGTGTGCCGGATACGCCGATAATGTCGCCGATGTCATACTTCTTTACCGCCTTGAAAGCCTCCCCAAGCGTGTCCTTCTGGAAGAAGAGCTGGATCCTGCCGGTACCGTCCTGGATATGGGCGAAGGATGCCTTGCCGAAGTCCCGCTTCGACACGAGCCTCCCAGCGAGACTGAAGGATTTTTTTACCTTTTCAAGCTCCTCCTTCGTCTTTCCCCCAAGGCTATCGATTATCTCTTTGGCCGAGTTTTCCGGCCTGAAGTCGTTCGGGTAGGGGTTTTCCCCCGCCTCCCTTATCGCGTCCCTCTTCTGGCGCCTGACCCGGATCAGCTCCTCCTCCGCCTTTTCCGTCTTTACCTCGCTTTTCTCCTTATTCGACAAATACAGCTCCTTGCACTAATGTATCAGGTCAAGATATATTATCTTTACGGTATAGTCAAGCCAAAACGTAAGGGGGAAGATATGGGTGGGGGGTGCTGGTGTGATTCCTCTTTGATGACATTACTTGGTGAAATGAATGAGCTGATATTCTGTCATTCCCAACTCGACTGGAAATTCAATATTCTGTCATTCCCGACCTGATCGGGAATCCAGAAAGATATTAATATGGATTCCCACTTTCGCGGGAATGACGAAAATTTCTTTACTATTTCACCATTGGGGCAAAGACCACCCGATTGCCTCGTCGTTCGCCCGACCTTTTGTCGGACTTACTCCTCGCAATGACAATGAATTTTAAGAAAACGGGGGGCAAAGGTGCCCCCCTAATACATATTAAACAGTAAACCTAAAAGCCGTCCATCCCCTCAATCTCCTCCCTGCCCGGAAAACCTCTCCATGTCCCTGTCGTGGAAGACCGAGGCCAAATAAAACAGCAGCGCCGCGATGAAGGCGACGGCCGGCACGAACATAAACGCCATCGTCAGGTTCGGCTCTTCCGGTGTGCCGAAGAGGTCCGAGAGAAAGCCGACCAGAACCGGCGCGTAGCCCGCCAGCGTGCCGTATGTGATGAAAACGAGGACACCCATGCTTATGCTCCTGACCTCCCTCGGCACGAGGTCCTGGCTGACCGAGTAGGCGGGCGCCGTGTATGCGAACATCAAAACTCCCACTACCATGAAGACTATATAGGCTGCGTCGAAGATCCCCGCGGTATCGATAAAAAAGCTTACGTAGAGCATAATCCCCAAGAGCAGGGCGATCAGGGCGGCTGTTGTTGGCCTGGCGTTGGGACGCCTCTTCCTCCACCTGTCGGCTATGGTACCGCCCAAGATGGGCCCGAATATCGACACGGCTATGATGCCCCCCATAAGTATCGTTGCCTTGTCCACTTCGATTCCCCTTGTCCTCACAAAGTAGGTGGGGAGCCAGTGACCCAGGGCGGCGCCCACAAAGCTCATCGCCGCGACCCCAAAATAGGTCAGGATCAGAGTGGGGGTCTTGAGCATTTTTAATATAAGCCGTGCCGTCTCCGAAAACCGCATTGACGATTCATCGACCGGGGGGTTCGGGTAGTCTTTTGTTACTAGGACGAGAATGCCGAGCAGAATCCCCGGTATAGCGAAGAAGTAGAAGGGCGCCCGCCAGCCGAGTCCGAAGATGTCCGCCTTTGCCATAATCCCAGCGACGACGAGTCCCACGATGGTCCCGAGGGGAGCCCCCAGGTTAAAAACGCCCAGGACCTTTCCCCTGTCCTTTTCCGGGAAGGAGCCGGAGACGTAGGCGATTCCGCCGGGGGCGAACCCCGCCTCGCCGACGCCCACGCCCCCCCTCGCGGCGAAGACCTGGGAGAACCTTGCCCCCATCCCGGAGAGAAACGTAGCCAGGCTCCATACCAGCGCCATGAGTGAGATGGTCTTCTTCCTGCTCCACCGGTCGCAGAGAATCCCGACCGGGATCGTCAACACCGCCACCACTATGAAGTATATCGTCCCCAGCCAGCCGCACTGGGCGTCAGTCAGCACAAGATCTTCCTTTATCAAGGGGAGCGTGGCGGAAAGCACCATCCTGTCCATATAGTTTATGAGGTAGAGGAGGGTCACCACAACGAGGGTGAATACCGCCGAGGGGCCGCCCTCTCTAAACTCGCCCTCTTTTACAATATTTGCGTCGCCCGACGATCTCTTGGCCATAATCGCTCCGTTCCAATTTCTTATAATTCGGTTTTGCCTAAAGGGGTATCGTGAGTTCGTCCATCGTCTCCGGGGCGCTGGTCAGCTTCACGTTTCCGGTCTCCGTTATCAAGACCGTGTCGGAGTGGCGAAAGCCCCCCTGCCCCTCGATATATATACCCGGCTCTACGCTGATGATCATATCCGGGACAATCTCCCTATCGTCGCCTATGGCAAGAAACGGCGCCTCGTGCCCCGTAATCCCCATGCCGTGTCCCGTCCGGTGGAGGATGTAATCCTCGTATCCCGCGTCTATTACTATCTTCCTCACTTTTTTGTCTATGTCGCTGAAGCGGGCGCCGGGCACAGCCAGCTCGTAGGCCAAACTCCTCGCCTCTATCATCGTGTCGAACGGCTTCTTGGCATTTTCCGGCACCTTGCCTAAGAAAAACGTCCGCTCTATCTCCACGCCGTATCCGTCCACTTGCCCCCCGATGATCGAAACCTGGGGGCCGCCCTCCTCCATTGGCATGAAGGGCTTCGGGATCCTGTGGGGATCGTGGGATATGGACGGGGGCCAGACCGCCGCCAGAAACCTCGTCACAATCAGGTTTGCCTCCGGGATCTCGCCAAGCGCCTTTCCCATCATCGCCCTTACCGTCTCGCCGTAGACGGTGATCTCCATCGCCCCGGGGCGGGTGATCTCGAGGAGCTTCTCGTGCCCCTCGCTGATTATCTGACAGCCGTGGACGGTCCGCCCAATCTCGTACTTCGTTTTGACCAGGCGCACATCGTCGATGATGTCGTCTACGACTATCTTTCCCGGGGTCCGGTTGTAGATCCCCACCGGCATGGCGGACTCCACCGCGACGGAGGCGGAATCTTCGATCTCCGCCCGGTAGATATCGAACCAGTTTTCTCCCTTAGGCGCCGGGAACTCGTAGTATATCTTGTAGTCGAGGGGGAGCCTCGCCCTCGCCTTGACGTGGCTCGTCTCCAGGAGGGGACACACTATCCTGACCGTTCCCTTTTTCGGGATTATCAATATGAAGGGGCGCTCGTGCACGAGGTTGGCAAAGTTGGTGAGGTAGTAGATATTGACCGGGTCGAAGGAAACGTAGTAGTCGTAGTTCTTCTCGTCCATCTTTGCCCTGATCTTCTCGACCCTCGAGGTCAGCTCCTCCTCGGTGGGGGGGGTTGTTATCGGTTCCGGCAGCTTAGTCATGGTTTCCTCCTGTGATAAAGACGTGATTTTTATGTAGGTTCTATATTTATATAGATTATATGTCGGCTTGTCAGTGGAACCCGGCACACGGGCCGACCCTCTGGATTCCCGCTTCCCAAGGAAACGACGTATAGCGAAAAGACGACGAACTCACCGGCTAATCCCAATTAAAAGGACGCTTTTAAAAGCGCCCGTTAAGCCCACCCTGACTCCCCCATCTTCATATTTACTCTATTTTTCAACTTCCCCTGCTCCTTCAACAATATACGAACGGGAACAAACAAAACGGGAACCGAGCCACCCCTATCCCTACTTCCCCCTCAGCGAGTTTATCTTCCCCATTACCCCCACGGGATCCGGAATCCCCTTTACGGCAAACTCGTAGCCGGACGTCCCCGCCGTTGCGATCATCAGACTTCCTATCCCCACGATACGCTGGGGAAAGGTCTGCTTGATGTCGACCGTGCGGATATCGCTCAAAAAAAGCTCCTTGACGTGTCTTGATAAGATCCCCCTCTCCAAAACGAGCCTGTTTTTAAAAATATAGAGGCGGAGGGAAAACCTTTTGGTTATCGCAATAAAGGGGGGAACGATGAGGAAGAAGAAGAAAAAATGCCAGAAGTAGTTCCACCACGACCGCTGGACTACTAATATTGCCTTTTCTTTTGTCATATCGACCTCTATATCTATCTCTCAAAGGGGAAAAAGTCGAACCGGGGAAGAATCGATATTATCGCCCTCGGATACCCGGGATTTGAAGAGTCAATCGGCTGAACAGTTAAACGAAATAGTTAAACGTTTGAGGGAATAAATGCCGACCTCTCAATTGCTAAAAACAGAAAATGCCGGGTCCGTTAAAAAGATGTAAAAGGTTTAAAGTTACTTCTCCCCCTTCGACACCTCGACGACTACGGTCCCGGCGGCGAGATCCCCCACGCGGCAGCCGTTGACATCGACGACGCAGTAATACGCCTCGAACAGAATCACCACAAGGCCGAGGGTTATAATCACCACCCACCCGAAAACGGGGATCAACGAAAAGAGGTAGATAACGGTGAGGTGAACGTTCCTCACCATCGACTCCTTAAACGTAATAGTCTCTCCGTCATCGAGCTTTACGACCCTGATTCCCGTTATCCGTTTCCCAAGGCTCTGGCCTCCGGTCAGGCCGTCGGCGAACAGTATGTATGTAGCCCCCATCAGCGTCCCCACGGGATCGAGAACGAGGCCCAGCGCCGAGGCTATTAGTCCGTCTATAAACTTTGCAAGAAAGCGGTTTGTCAAATCCGCCTTTTTAATTTTCTTCGGCATCGCTGTTTTCCCTGATAAAAAGTATGAATGCCATGGCGGGGCGCTTGCTTGCCTCCCTCATGGCGAATTTAATCCCGTCCAGGGTCCATCCCTGAGATATATACTCGTTTATAATCCTCTCTATCGTTTCGTCCGTTACCAAGGAGGTCTCGACTACCTTGTATGTAAGCATGGCTCTCTTTTATTTCGGAGCTATGATTGCTTCGGGATATCGAAGACGGCCCTGATCTTATAGGTCTTTTTCGACGGAAAGGATAAAATATCTGTCACGCCGGTCTTGTCTCTGATCTCGTTTATTGTCCTTTCAATCTCGTCGCCGCTCTTCCCCCAGATGGTAAACCAGATGTTTCTCTCACAGTCCCTCAGGTAGTTATGGGTCACCCTGTTATATGAGTTTACCACATCAGAGAAGGCACCTATCGATTCCGCCGGAACCTTCGCCCCCAAAAGTGTGGTCACGACCCCGACGGCACGGCCGTCGATCACCGCCCCGACGCGGCGGATTACCCCACTCTCCTTCAGGGCCTCGATTCGTCTCATTACCTCGGATTCGTCGAGCTTCGGATGAACATCAAGCCTCTTCGCTATCTCACCGAAGGGGCGCTCCATCAGGGGAAAATCCTCCTGAATCAACCGCAGTATCTCCCCGTCCGTCTCGTCGAAATCTTTATCCATATCCTATCAAGCCGCCCCGTATAGAATCGAGAAACCCCAATCCTTAAGTGATATACCTCCCCGCCTCCAATAGTATACAGATGTACAAATTTTGTCAACTCAAAAGGACGGCTAAAAAGTGGAAAGGATTCGACGGGATTTAAAGGAAGCCATACATTATGAATGGGATTTTCATATAGACTGATTGTCGATAAATCTCCTTCCCAAAATGCTTCTACTTCTTTGCCTGCTGTTTAAGCTTTTCCGCCTTTATCTTCGTGATGCGGTTTTTCTTGACCTTAAAGACCGTGAACTTGTATCCGTTCATGACGACCGATTCCCCCCCCACAGGGATCGACTGGAGCCCCGAGAGGAGAAGACCGGCTATTGTCTCATATTCTTCCGATTCCGGTATATCAAGTCCGTGAAGGTTTATCAGGTCCCTTATGGAGATGGAGCCGTCGATTATCATCGTTCCGTCCTCGATGCTGCCGGTAACCCCAGAAGATTCGACGTCGTGCTCGTCCTCTATTTCACCCACGATCTCCTCCAGGAGGTCCTCCATCGTCGCGAGGCCCGCGATGTCGCCGTACTCGTCAACCACGAGCACCATCTGGATCCTGTTGTTTTGCATCTCCCTCAAAAGCTCGCCTATCATCTTCGACTCCGGGACGAAGTGGGGCTGTTTCATCAACTTCTCCACCTCGAAGGCCTTCTTGTCGACGAAATGGTGTAGGACATCCTTGTTGTTCAAGACCCCCACGATGTTGTCGAGGTTGTCCCTGTAGACCGGATAACGGGTCTTCCCGCTGTTGACGATGAATTTCAGAACCTTGCTCTTCTTCCAGCCGATGTCCACGGCGTTGATCTTCGGGTGGGGAACCATCACGTCCTTGACCTGCCTGTCGGTGAAGTCGAAGATCGAGTGGATCAGCTCGTGCTCCGTCTCGTCGATCACCCCCTTCTCTTCCCCCTCCTTCAATATCAGCCGTATCTCCTCCTCGGTGAAGAAGGAGGAGTCCGCCCTCCCCTTCATCCCGAGGACCTTAAGCACAACGTTGTTGGAATAGGTAAGCACCTTGACCAGCGGGGACACTATCTTTGCGATAAAGGTAATGGGCCCGACGACAAAGAGGGATATCTTCTCCGAAAACCTGATGCCGAGGGACTTCGGCACAAGCTCACCCAAGACCAGCATGAAGTACGAGATCACGATGACCACAACAAAGATGGAGATCGGCTGGGCAGCGGCGGAAAGGGCGTCGATCTTCAACGCCTTGATAATGGGGGTTATAAGCTGGACGGCGGCGGCGCCGCCCACGGCGGAGGCGAGGGATCCAACGAGCGTGATCCCGATCTGGATGGTGGAGAGAAACCTGTCCGGGTCGTCTTTTATGTTAAGCAGCTTCTCGGCGTTGCCCTTATGCTTCTTTTCTTCTTTTAGCGTCTTTATGCGGCTCTTCCTCATCGTGATGATGGCTATCTCCGAGCCGGCGAAAAAGCCGTTTGCTACAATAAGGATGAAGATAAGGGCCGCTTCAACGATAAAGGATGATATTTCAAGTTCCATACTATTATTGTCTGATCAAACCAGATAGACCACTATCAAATTGTATAATGCCAAGGATATTATATCAAGTATCGGTAAAAATTCCACGTGTCTGTCGTTATTCTCTCAAAACCGTAACGCCGGGCGTCAAATCCCTCCCCAAATACAAATATTCCATCCGCTTGTCCCTCCAGGGCTCTCCCAGATGCACCATCCATCAACTTGGTACACCATGATATATATTCATGGATTTCCCTAAGAGTGAACGCCCTCACGAAAAACCCCCTGACGGCTGAGATATTAGGTAATTGCTTTAAGAAATTTGGGATAGGTAAGGGTACACAATCATCGCTGTCTTCGCAACCATCCGGTTCGGGTGCCGAAGACGCACGGGATAGACACGTCATCTCCGCCGTCCTCGATGTGGTTGTCTCAATTCTTCTTTTCAGGACGGGACCTCTTCTCCGGTAATACTAATTGTAATTTCGATTCTTTTTTAATTGCGATTTTTTAAGTCCGATCTTATTGTCATCTTGCCGTACACGCCAACCCTGCGTTTCATTTCATCAATATACTCATATTTATATGTCGGATTTCTTGTAGGATGTCTTTATTATATCTTCCTGCGCCTTGGGAGTCCTGTCCTCCACCACGGTCTTCGGCTGATACTTCTCCGGCTTGCTGGCGAGGACCGCCCTGTTGAACGCCCACCTCTTTATCCGCTTGATATCCTCCTGCATAGTGGTTGACAGGGGCACCATCCTCCCGATCCCCTTCATGAGGTCGTCCATGACGAGCTCCCTGTTCTGCTGAAAGGCTTCGAAGAGGGCGGCGATGACGCACTGTTCTATCTCCGCTCCCACATACCCCTCTGTGGCCTTGGCCAGGTCCTCCAGGTTATACTTCCTCGGATCCTGCTTCCTCTTTTTCAGGTGTACCTCGAAGATCTGCATCCTCTCCGTTATACCGGGGAGATCGACGAAGAATATCTCGTCGAAGCGCCCCTTCCTCAAGATCTCCGGGGGGAGCATCTCGATCTCGTTTGCCGTTGCGGCTACGAAGACAAAACCCCTCTTCTCCTGCATCCATGTAAGGAACATGGCGAAGATTCGGCCGACGTTCATGTCCCTCGACTCCCCGCTGTAGGAGCCAATCCCCTTTTCTATCTCGTCCACCCAAAGGACGCAGGGGGCCATCGCCTCAACGATCTTGAGGGCCACCGCCAGCGACTCCTCGGGAGAGCCCATAAGTCCGCTGTAGACCCGGTTCATGTCAAGCCTGATCAGCGGCAGGTTCCAGTAGGACGACACCGCCTGAACGGTAAGGCTCTTTCCGCACCCTGAGATACCGGTCATGAGAAATCCCTTGGGGGGCGTCAGGCCGTACTTGGCGGCGTCAGGCGAGAGGCTCTTTGTCCTCGCGGCGAGCCACTCCTTCAGATTTCCCAGCCCCCCGATGTCTTCTACGGACGGCTTATCGGCCACAAATTCCAGGATTCCGGTCTTCCTTATCAGCTGCTCCTTCTCCTGTAGAATCGACTTCAGCGCCGAGACATCGAGGAGCTTCCTTCCCATCATCGCCTTGGTGAAGGCGTTCTTCGCCTCGTCGTAGGTCAGGCCCATGGCGCCGTGAATCAGGGCGTCCTTCTCCTCCGGGGTGAGCTTTGCCTTCATCCCTTTGCTCTTCGCGAAAGAAGAGGCAACCGAGTTAAAGAGGGCGGCTATCTCCTCGTAGCCGGGAAGATCCATGTCCACCACCGCCATCTCCTTGTTGAGCTCGTAGGGGAGGGAGAGCACCGGTGCCACGACGAAAATCGTCTTATAGGAAGCCGCCAGGGCGTCGTAGGCGTCCCGAAGCTTCCGGGCCAGGAGGGGGTTGTTCTCCATATCCCGATGGAGGTCTTTGAAAAGGAAGAGGGCGTTCTCCTGCATCCCCATCGCCCTGTCGATGGCCGATATTGGGTCCTTCGTCCCCTCGATCCCCTTGCCGTTCAGGGAGAGACCATTGGTGCTCTCCCACGTGAAGAACTTCACCGGTGTAGAAAACATCGTCTGGGCGAGCTTCTCGAGAAGCAGCTGCAGCCTCCCCTCCTCCCAGGTCACCACGTATATCAGCGACTGCTTGGCGGACACGAGCTTCCTGAATATCTCGACGCTCTTTCCTTTTTCCCGTTGGAGCTCCATTTGAAGGTTTCTCCCTCTTTTGGCTTTTGGTTTTTATAGTATAGTATCTAATATATTGAAAGTGATCTTTTTAAATAATATCCCTTAATCTGCCGTTGAATTGAAATTACATTCCTCCATTTTGATAATCTCACAAATCGAGGCCGTTTGTCAAGTAAGTTGTAACGGACGTTTTCGGCCCAATGTCAATGTCGCTGAAAGTCGGATTTGACGACAAAAACGGCCTCTCAAGCAGGTCGGTATCTTTTCCGGCCGCCTTTCAACCCGAAATTGGTTTCCAACCTCCCGCTCAAAGGGATTGACACTTTGACGCCCCTTTGGTAGATTAATCCTGTATTTATATACTACTAATTCATCTTATCGACCGATTATCTGCATAACCGGGGGGAAAATGCCGGATTCAAAGGAGACGAAAAGGTCAAGGAAGCTCGCCGTAATCGACGGGAGCTCTTACATCTTCAGGGCCTTTTACGCAATAAGGGGCCTGGCGAACTCCAGCGGCTTTCCGACCGGGGCCGTATTCGGCTTCCACAACATGCTTAAGAAAGTGATCGACGACATCAAGCCGGACCTCTTACTCGTCGCCTTCGACGCCAAGGGGCCCACCTTCCGTCACGAGCGCTACCCCCTCTACAAGGCAAACCGAAAGGAGACGCCGGAGGACCTGATCCCCCAGATACCGAAGATAAAGGAGCTGGTCTCCGCCTACAATATCAAGTCTATCGAGGCGCCGGGCTACGAGGCGGACGACATCATCGGGACGGTAGCGGCCAAGGCGCCCGAGGACGTCGAGGTTGTAATCGTCACCGGCGACAAGGACATGGCCCAGCTCGTGTCGGAAAAGGTCACGCTCCTCGACACCATGAAGGGCGAGGTCACAGACCTTGCCGCCGTCAGGGAGAAATACGGCACGACGGGGGCGGGACTCCTCCAGGTCTTCGGGCTTTCCGGGGATACCTCCGACAACATCCCCGGGGTCTCCGGCATCGGGGAGAAGACCGCCGTCGACCTGATAAAGAAATACGGGACGCTGGAGGAGATCTTCAAGAGCATCGACGACTTCAAGGGAAAGAGAAGGGAGAACCTGGAAAAAAACGAGGAGAACGCCCTCCTCTCCCGGGAGCTCTTCGCCCTCGATCTTGACGTCCCCATCGATTTCAACCTCGAAGAGATGGAGATGGAGACGGCGAACAGCGAGAAGCTCAAGGAGATCTTTACCGAGCTCGAATTCCACACGCTGTTAAAAGACCTCGAAGGGTCGGGGGATGTTATCGAGATTCCCCACGAGACCGTCTTTGACGAGGGGAGGCTTTTGGAGATCATCGAGGGGGCGAAGGTAGCCGAGTACCTGTCGGTCGATACCGAGACGACCTCCGTCTTTCCGATGGAGGCAAGGCTCGTGGGTGTATCCCTCTGCTTCGAGGAGGACTCCGCCTTCTACATCCCCCTGGGCCACAGATACCTGGGGGCGCCGGCGCAGGTAGATATGAAGCGGTGCCTCGACCTTTTAAGAGACCTCCTGTCCGAGGCGAAGGTGGTGAAGATCGGCCAGAACATCAAGTACGATTACATCGTCCTGAAGAGAAACGGGGTTACGATCTCCCCCATAGCCTTCGACACCATGGTGGCGTCTTACCTGATAAATCCCTCCAGGCGGGGCCACGGCCTCGACAACATCTCGCTGAGATATCTCGGGCACAAACCGATAAGCTACAAAGACGTTGCGGGATCGGGGAAAAACCAGCTTACCTTTGACGAGGTGATGGTGGAGGAAGCCGCCCCCTACGCCGCCGAGGACGCCTACCTCGTATACAAGATGCTCCCCATAATGGAAAAAAAGATGGAGGAGCTTGAAACCCAGGCCTTATTTCACGAGGTGGAGATACCCCTGATCGAGGTCCTGGCCGAGATGGAGATCAAGGGGGTAATGGTGGACGAGGCCAGGCTCCACGTTCTTTCAGCCGAGTTTTCGGGGAAGATCGAAGAGCTGCGGGTGAAAATAATCGATCACGCCGGCGAGGATTTCAACATCAACTCGCCGAAACAGTTAGGGGAGGTACTCTTCGAGAGGATGAAGCTTCCGTCGATAAAGAAGACGAAGACCGGCTACTCGACCGACAACGACGTCCTGACCGCACTCTCCCTGGAACACCCGATAGCCGGGGAGATACTGGAGTATCGAAGCCTGACAAAGCTGAAATCGACCTACGTGGACTCGCTGGTAAAGCTCATAAACAGGGAGACCGGAAGGATCCACACGTCGTTCAACCAGACGGTCACCGCAACGGGGAGGCTCTCCTCCTCCGACCCGAACCTCCAGAACATCCCCATCAGGACGCCTGAGGGAAGAAAAATCAGGGAGGCCTTCATACCGGAGGAGGGCCACCTCTTCATAAGCTCCGACTACTCCCAGATCGAGCTGAGGCTCTTCGCCCACCTTTCCCAGGACCCGGCACTCCTCGATGCATTCTCGAGGGACGAGGACATCCACAGCAGCACCGCCGGCGCTATCTTCGGAATAGATGCCGCCGACGTCACGCCGGAGATGAGGCGAAAGGCGAAAACCATCAACTTCGGCATCATATACGGGATCTCGGCCCACGGGCTGTCGCAGCAGCTGAACATCGGGCGCCAGGAGGCCCAGGAGTTCATCGACTCCTACTTCGACAAGTTCTCCGGCGTAAAGGAGTTTATCGACAGCGCCGCAAAAAAGGCGGAGGAGGACGGATACGTAACCACCATCATGGACAGGAGGCGCTACCTGCCGGAGCTGAAGAGCAAGGACAGAAACGTCCGCGCATTCGCCCAGAGGATGGCCGTCAACACCCACGTCCAGGGGAGCGCCGCCGACCTGATAAAGCTCGCCATGATAAACATCCACCGCCGTCTAAAAAAGGAAAATATGGATGCGGCCATGATCATCCAGGTCCACGACGAGCTGCTTCTGGAGACGCCTCAGAATGATGTGGAAAATGTCGTGAAGATTGTCGGGGAAGAGATGGAGGGGGTGATGGATCTCTCCGTCGCCCTCAAGGTGGACATCAATACAGGAAAAAACTGGAGCGAGGTGCACTGATGAGAAGGAGAATGAGAATATTTACCTTTTTGGGCCTTTCCGGCCTCTTGGTCGTTGTTTTCGTCATCGCCTCGACGTTCGGCTGCGGCGAAAAAGTGGCCGACGACGAAAAGGAGAAATACGTCACGGGGAAGATTCCCCTCGACGGTAAATCCCCCCTGAGGGAGATACCGAGGGAGGGGGAACTCAATTACCTTAAGCCGAAGCCGGAAGACAGGGGGGACTACACCGAGTTCTACACAATCCAGCTGGGGGCCTTCAGCAGCCTCGAAAACGCCCACAAGCTCCTATCGGATCTGAAGGGGAACGGCTACGACGTCTTCCTGTTCGAGAGCCACATCAAATCGGATTCCCTCTACAAGGTGGGGCTGGGCACCTTCGAGAAGAAGGAGGACGCCAGGGCATATCTGGATAACCTCGCAATCCCGGGCTTTACGGGACTCTGGATAACCCAGGTGAGATACGGAAGCGCCGTAGACCTCGACACCGAAAAGGGAAAGGGCGAAGCTACCGAAAAGTCGAAGATCGCCGAGATGGTCTACGTCAGCGACAAGGCGGTTAACGGAGACGACGGGGCCGGGAAGTGGGGGGTGTGGCTTAAGCGGGGGGAGGAAAACCCCCTGCTCCTCGCCGAGAGCGAAGCGAGGATAAGGCGCCCCATCATATCCCCCGACGGAAAGAGGGTGGCGTTTATAGCCGTGGAAAACGAGGCGGGGGGGGGAAAGATCTCCATAGCCGACACGTACGGCTCCAAAAAGGCGTCTGTAATACCCGCCCCGGTTGCGCTCAATCACCACATCTGGATATCGGCGGAGGTGCTGGCGTACGTCTCCACCTCCCCCTCAAAAGAGATCGCAAACAAGATCGTCATATACAACATCATCAAGAGGAAAGGCGACATCCTAATATCCTCCAAGGAGAGCCTCTTCGAAAACCTGATCCTCTCGCCGAACGGAAAATATATCGCCTACGACGCTCACAGCGCCGCCGCCGGCTACGATTCCGCGGTCTCTCCCAAAAACGTCGAGAGCGACGAGGCTGTCCACGTCGAGACGATAAACCTCGAGACCGGATCGAAGAGGGTCATCCGCGCCGGCTACACGACAAGGCTAATGGGCTGGTATCCGGACGGGAGCCTGATGGTCGCCTATCACCCGGAGCCGGGCAAGGGAAAGTCCTACAGTTACTCCTTTGCCAGCTCCGACCCGGAAGGTAAGAACATCGTTATGCTCGAGGATATCAAGACGGTAAAGAACGTAGGGCCGGGGGTGTCCTCCCCCGACGGGCGCCGCATCGCCTTCGTCACGTGGAAGATAGAGGGGGACGATGGAAAGTCGAAGCGCCGCACGCCCAAGGAGCTCTGGCTCATCGACGTCGACGGGGGCGACGCAAAGAGGCTCCTCAAGAGAGACTCCATACTCTACGGCCCCTCATGGTCGCCCGAGAGCGACGAGCTGGTCATTACGGGGAGGGTAAAGAATAGGCTCAACGTCTTTGTTGTGGGGGACCTCGGCACCGGAGGCAAAGGGGAGACAAAAAAGAATCCCAGCGTCAAGAGGCTCTTTGACATCGACGACAACTCGTATGACGCGACGTTCCATTGATTGGCCGGGACATATAAAACCCGTACCGTTTTTAATTAATCTATTTTCCCATTAGCCCATCAGCTTATTAAATATTAGCCTATAAATATTGGAGTATAGAGTGAGAGAAGAAAAGATAACGATACCCTCGGGGGAGGTGACCCTCACCGGGGGACTGACGAGGGCGCCCGGGGAATCGAGCGAATCCCCGATGGTGATCATCTGCCACCCGCACCCACACTACGGCGGGAGCATGCACAACAACGTGGTGGAGGGGGTGCTTATTGATGTAATCAACAGGGGATTTTCCACCCTTCGCTTCAACCTCCGGGGCGTGGGCGGAAGCGGCGGCTCTTCGGCCGGCACGCTGGATGACGGCCGGGACGTCGGGGCTGCGGTGGACTTCGTTTCCGAGATGGGGGGATTTAACCCGATCTACCTCGTGGGATACTCCTACGGGGCGTGGGTGGGGCTTCACCACGCAATCTCCGACGACCGGATATCCGCGTGGGCGGCGGTCTCGCCGCCGGTCTCGATGTTCGACTTCTCCTACCTCGAGGGCGCCAAGGTGCCCAAGTTCTTCGTCGCCGGCGACCGGGATAACTTCCTCGACCTCGATGTCCTTAAAAAATTGGTGGAAAAGCTGGACGAGCCGAAGGAGCTCGTTGTGATACGCGGCGCGGACCACTTCTACGGCGGCTTCGAGATCGAGGTTGGGGAGCTGGTGGGGGATTTTTTGAAGGGGCTGGGGTGAGGGAGGGAGATCTAAAGATCACTCCATACTAATTCTTCGAATACAGTGGGAACGGGAATTAATATCTTTCTGGATTCCCGATCGAGTCGGGAATGACAGAATATTGGATTCCCCATAAAATCTTGAATGAGAAAAAGGGAAATAAGTCTTATTTGTCATTCCCGTGAAAACGGGAATTTAGTGGGTTGGGCTGTGCGTTGGGTTCTACTGACAAGCGTCAGCTTGTCAGTGAGTCCTTCAATTATTACTGGACCGCTAAAAACAAGGCGGACAAACCCCACAGGGGCACGTTATTGTGATTATGCCAGCTTGCCCGTGCCACCCGGCAGGCGATAAAACGAACAGGATATCAGGTGACTACAACACCCCAAACCCCAGCAGCAGGAATAAAATTCCAAGAATCAGGGCGACAAAGGCGTATACCCTGAGGAACTTCTCCTTTTTCACCATCCACTCGCTTAACTTGAGAAATAGTGCCGGGAACGCTATGATCAATATCCCCTCGATGAAGGCGATCCACCCGAAGATCGTGATTATGACCGACCAGCTGAGGCTCCACTCGTTGTGATATACAACCAGCAGGAAGCCGAGCACGAGGGCAAGCAGTCCGAACAGGTAATACAAGGCCGGCGATTCGATGGAGTCTTTGAGTATATCCCTGTAAGCCTCTTTGTCGATTATCCCCCTGACACCCGCGGCCGCGTAGACCAATCCCAACAGTTGAAAGATATGTGCATCGTACATGATAAAACCTCCCTTATTGTTTTACACTTTGTAATTATACCACCTTCTTAATCGGTCGGCAAATGTCAAATCGAATCGGCTCTTCATTCAAATATTCCCGTCGCCCGGATAATCCGACCGATTTTTAGACACAATTATGGTATACCATTCGGCAGCCTTGATGATATAATGGCTGAAGAAAAATCAGACAACAGATCAGGAGGCGAGAGTGGAGATAGAAAAGAGATTTATCTTCTTTCCCGAAAAGCGGATCTACTACACCCCGGTGGAGTTCGGGTACCGGTTCGAGGACGTCTACTACACTACGAAGGACAACGTCAGGATAAACGCCTGGTTCGTGCCCGCGGGGGAGGGCGCCCCGGTAATCATATTCTGCCACGGAAACGCGGGGAACATCTCCCACAGGACACACAATATCATCCTCCTCGTTCAGCGGGGAATATCGGTCTTCATCTTCGACTACCGCGGCTTCGGAAACAGCGGTGGAAAGATCACCGAGGAGGGCTTATATCTCGACGCCCTGGGGGCGTACGATTACCTTGCAAGCGAGATGAAGATCCCCATATCTAAGATCGTACCCTTCGGGAGGTCGATGGGGGGACCGGTCGCCGTGGACCTCGCCGCGAGATTCGACTTTCCCTGCCTCATCCTCGAATCTACCTTCACCAGCCTGAAGGACATGGTCAGAAGCATCTACCCGACGCTGGGAATCGACAAGCTTCTCACCATGAAGTTCAACTCCGAGGAGAAGATAAGGGGAATCGAGTTTCCCGTCCTTTTCATCCACGGCGACGCCGACGAGATCGTCTCGTACGACCTGGGCAGAAAGCTCTTTGACGCCGCCAACGAGCCGAAGACGTTCTACACCATAGAAGGCGCCATGCACAACGACACCTTCGACGTGGGGGGAGAGGAGTATTTCAGGACCTTCGTGGGATTCGTCGAGAAGCACGTTAAGGACTGAGGCCGGGGTAAAATCCAGTCCGCCCTAAAAACGGGCACATCTCCCCGCTGGCGTTACGCGATAAAAAACGTAATCCCAATACTAAAGCTGTCTCAATTTTCAGCGAGCGCCCGAGAGCGCTTCTTCACCCGATTCCGAATCTCCCGCCCTAATCCTTCACGTGCCTGTGGGGTCCCAGAAGGATAAACGCTATGGCAAAGAGGAGACAGACCGTAACGAAGTTGATGAACGACCTTGGATAGAGATCGAAGGCGAAGGGAGCCATGCCGAAGACCTTGACCACTATCCCGAAGATGAAGCCTGCAAGGGCCGCCAGGATAAAGAGCCACGCGATAATTCTCATTTTTTACCTCCTGCAAAAAAAACGCCCTTTTTATGATACCTTCCCATCTCACCGTCCCCGACCTTGTTGGTAATCCATTATCCCCTCATCACCGACACGGTTTAGAATCCACTATCTCCTCATTCCCGACTCGCTTGGGAATCCGCTATACTGTCATTACCGACCTGATCGGGAATCCAGATAAATATTCACTGGATTCCCGTTTTCTAAGGGAATGACATATAAGGGGGAATGACATATATAATAAAGCTTCACAAAATTACATCTTGAACTTTACTGTCTCGATTTCTCGTCTAATGCTCTAAAGATAGATGATTAATATTTTATACCCACTTTACCACTTCCCTTACCGTGCACCCCATCTTTTCGAGGCCCGACATGAACTCCATCCTCTTGAAATGATCCGGAACGGCGTAGTCGAATCCCATCCTCAGGCGGTGCTTCACCTCGTGAAAATCGATCTTGAGAAGCTGCGCCAGCTTCTTGGCGGAGTTGTTCAGGGCCACCTCGTCCGCCGGGCCGATTATGTTTACGAAATACTTCTTTTTAAACTCGTGGCCGCAGAAGGGACACTCCCCGTAGGCGGAGTCGATGAGCTTCCTGCACTCCGGGCACTCCTTGGTCTTCCCCAGGGCGTCTACCCCGGCGTCCAACAGGGGCGATGCCTTGATGAAGATGCTCTCGGTGCGAACGGAAAGCTCCTCCACCGAGTAGATAAGCTCCTTTAACAACCTCTTTATAGATATGAGGACAAAAGGGATCGAAACGAGGGCGATGATACCCACTATAACCCCGAAAACGAAGACAATGGGAAACCAGGGGAACATATCAAGGATTACGTCCAACTTTCATCTCCGTGAGTTTAATCGCAAGGTCCCTTACGTACGTCACTCCCTTTTCGCCCTCCTCCATCATTTCGAGCCAATCGAGCGGGATGTCACCCGCCCCGTAGTAGGCCCCTGCGATCGCCCCCGCCATTGCGCCGGTTGTGTCGGCGTCGCCGCCGGCGTTTACCGCGATGATTACAGCATCGGCAAAACAGTTAGACAACAGAAAGGCCGCTATCGCCGCGGGTACGGCGCCAATTGCACTCACGTCCCGCGTAAAATTCGATATCAGGATATCTATCGCCTCATCAATCCCGGAGGTAGAGAGCCTCTTTATAGGGGCGAGGGCGGCCGAAAAATCCCCGCTGATGCCGTCAATTAGAGCGGCGATATTGTCGATGTATCTCGCCGCGTCTATCTCTTTACCATCGGTCGCGGCCATAACGGCAAAGGCGACGGCCGCCGCCTGGGCCACCGCTCCCGCCACACCGATGGGATGCTTGTGGGTGATCTCGGCGGACTTGACGGCGTTATCCAGCAGCCTTTCCCTGTCGTCGTAAAAGAAACAGCCAATGGGGGCAATCCGCATGGCGGCCCCGTTTCCCCAGCTGTCGGTTCCCGCCTCGCCCGCATCCACCCCGGCTTCGATCCTCCTCATCACACCGAATATCCGCCCCCCGTAGCCCCGGGTGGGATCGAAGTTAGCGAGAAACCTGTCGGCGATACCCTGCTGGGTAAGCTCCGGGTACGAGCGGATCGCCTCCATTATCCCTATCATCATCTGGGTGTCGTCGGTGTATCTGCCGCTAATGGGTTTTTCGAGCAACCCGTACCGCTCCCGGATCAAAGATGGATGCCAACCCTCGACCGAAGCGCCGAAGGCGTCTCCCACGAGGGTCCCCAGTGAAGACCCGACGAAGATATCCCTCAGCTTTAGCTCCCCGGATGCCACGTCTCTTAAATCCCCAAAGTATTAACGAAGACGCCGATTGTGTCATTATAGACTTCTTACTTGAACGAATGCAAGTAAAAAGTTTGGGCCATTAAAATAGACTTATTATTGTTTATTCTCCTCCAAGAACATGTTTTTGGAGGGACAGAGGGAACTCAAGGGACATTCTTCACAGAGGGGCCTTCTCGCCTTGCAGTACTCCCGCCCAAGGCGGATAAGCAGGATGTGGAATGGGAAATATTTGTCCTCTGAGACAAGCTCCTCCATGATCTTGTGGGCGGCCGTAACATCCGCCTTCTCATCGACAAGCCCAAGCCTTTTTGTCACCCTGTAGATGTGGGTGTCCACCGGAAAGGCGGGCTTTCCGAGGGAGAAGAGGAGCACGATCGATGCGGTCTTGACACCTACCCCTTTAAACGAGGTGAGGTAATCGAGCGCCTCGTCCCTCTCCATATCGCTCAGGTGGTCGAGGTCGAGCCTTCCCCGCTCGTTATATATCTCGCTTAATATCTCCTTTATCCTGACCGACTTCTGGGGCGCAAGCCCGCCCACCCTTATCGCCTCCTCGATCTCCACTGCATCCGATGCCATCACATCCTCCCACCTCGTAAAGCGGGACCTCAGGCTCGCATAGGCCCTGTCCCTGTTCTTGTCGGTGGTGTTCTGGGAGAGGATCGAGAAGATGAGCTCCGACAGGGGATCTTTCTTTCGGCGCTTTTCGGGGACGCCGAAGTGTCCCTCGAGCTTCTCCAGGATATCGTCAACATTTTCCATGTATAAATCTTCTCACAACGGGGGGAAGGTGACAACTAAAAAAGAGAATATCTCTGTCGTCATCCAGTTGTTTTCAAGATTAGGTTATCTAAAAATCAAGCTAAAACAATCTCAAAAAACCTATCGTTTTTACCCTCCTTTTGATATAATCTCAAAAAATACTTAAGGGGAGCCGATGAAAAGATTAATCCTCGGGACCGCCGGGCACATCGACCACGGAAAGACGGCCCTGATAAAGGCCCTCACCGGGATAGATACCGACAGGCTGAAGGAGGAGAAGGAGCGGGGTATAACCATAGAGCTCGGATTTGCCTACCTCGACCTCCCCTCCGGGACGCGCCTCGGGATCGTGGACGTCCCCGGGCACGAGAAGTTCGTTAAGAACATGGTCGCCGGCTCCGGCGGGATAGATATCGTGGGGCTCGTCGTCGCCGCGGACGAGGGGACAATGCCCCAGACAACGGAGCACATGAATATCCTGAAGCTCCTCGACGTCCCCCTCGGCGTCGTGATCATAACGAAGGTAGACACCGTCGACGAGGAGCTGGTCTCGCTGGTCGAGGAGGAGCTCTTCGACTTCACATCCGGGACTTTTCTGGAGGGGGCGCCCGTCGTCAGGGTTTCATCCATCACGGGCGACGGCATAGACGAGCTGATATCGGTTCTCGACGGGATGGTATCCAAGGTAGAGGGGAGGGCCGCCTCCGGCCTCTTTAGGCTTCCGGTCGATCGCGTCTTTACGATGAAGGGGTTCGGGACCGTGATCACCGGGACGCTCCTCTCCGGCGGTGTGAAGGTGGGAGAGGAGATAGCCGTAATGCCCACAGGCAAGGCTGCCAGGATCAGGGGGATCCAGGTCCACAACGACTCGGTAGACGAGGCGGTGGCCGGAACGAGGACCGCCATCAACCTGACGGGAATCGACAGGGAATCTATAAATAGGGGGGACACGATCATCTCGCCCGGGACCATCGAGCCGACGTACATGATAGACGCGAGGTTGAGCTACCTCTCAGACAGCACGAAAAACCTCAAGAACAGGGCGAAGGTCAGGTTCCACCTGGGAACCAGCGAGGTGATCTCAAACGTCGTATTGATGGATAGAGAGGAGATTACCCCCGGAGACGACGCCTACGTTCAGATTCGCCTCACCGAGCCGGTCGTCGCGATTCCCGGAGACAGGTTCGTTATCCGCTCCCTCTCGCCCGTGACGACGGTAGGGGGCGGGGAGATACTCAACGCCCACCCGAAAAAGCACAAGCGGTTCAAGGAAGACACCATCGAGGACTTCGAGGTGCTGACGCGGGGTGAGCTCGACGAGCGCGCCGTCGTCTTCCTCCGCGACACGGGGTACATCGGCGCCACGGCAAAGGAGCTTGAGATGAGGATGGGGACATCCCAGACCAAGACCAAGAACATTCTCGATAAATTATTGGGCAGCAAGAGGATCGTAGTCTTCGATAAGGAGAAGGGGGGCTACCTGGAGGGGGAGACTTACGAGAGACTCAAGGGTATCGCCCTGGAGAGGATCGGGGAATACCACGCCAAAAACCCGAAGGAGGAGGGAATACCGAAGGAGGAGCTGTTCAGGAAGATGCCCTGGGGGGTGGGGCAGAAGCTCTTTGTCAAGCTGTTGGACGACCTCACGGGCAAAGACAAGATCTCAGCCTCGGGCGAGAGGGTCAGGCTCGCATCGCACAGCGTGGTGTTGAAGGCGGACGAGGAGAAGATAATCAAGGGCGCCGTTGATCTGATCCTTAAGGGCGGACTCTCGCCGCCGTCGACTCAGGAGATAGCCGAGGCATTGAAGGTCACAGAAGGGGAAGTCAAAAAGCTCCTCACCGTCAGCGCGAGGGACGGTAAGATCGTCAGGGTAAAGGATAACCTCTACTTTGAAGCCAAATCACTCGAAGATCTGAAGAAAAAGCTGGTCGAATACCTGAAGGAGAAGGGCGAGATAACCACCCAGGGTTTCAAGGAGATGACCGGCTCCACCAGAAAGTACATGATCCCCCTCTTCGAGTATTTCGACTCCGAGAAGGTGACGATAAGGATAGGGGACATGAGGAAGCTCCGGGAGCGGGGGGGCGGGTAGGGGGAGTGGTACTTCTGGTTTATACAATCATCAGTTTTTAGTAGATAGGATCGGTAAGGAAGTTGATTGGCACATTAAAAAATCTTTTCAAAAGGCAAACCATCAAAACAATCCGTGACTAATACTTAAAAAGTGAAAGTATTCAAATATTTCACTTTACATCATCCTTTCTTATATACTATATTTATCTAAATTAACATTACCAAGAGGAATACTTCTTGTTTATCCCAATATCCAACGAGCTTCCGATTGGGAAAGTTCCAAAAGTTACCTTTGCTCTCATCGGAATCAATATATCTGTTTACATTCTTTCGTCTTCACTGGTCGGACGCGGGCTGCTCGAATTCATGATTTTCTTCGGGGTGGTCCCGGCCCTGGCAACCTCCGCAAAAACAGGTATCTGGTATAAAACCTTTCCCTTTCTAACCTACATGTTTATTCATGGAAGCCTGCTCCATCTTATCGGTAATATGGTTTTCCTCTTTATCTTCGGCGCAAATGTAGAAAACAAAATAGGGGGCAGGAGATATTTATATTTTTATATTATCGGCGGTATAGTAGCAGTTCTTTTTCAAGTTATTTCCAAGCCACATGTTTTTGCCATTAATATAGGAGCTAGCGGAGCTGTCTCCTGTATCATGGGAGCGTTTCTTGTTTTATTCCCGAAAGCCAAGATTAGGACTCTTTTCATTCTTAAGCTGCCTTTACCTGTTTATCTCCGCCTTGTCGATATCCCGGCCTATATTTATCTTGGAATTACCTTTATCATACAGATAATTTACGGAATAGTAATGATATCTTCAAGGATCGCCCACTGGTCCCACATTGGAGGATTTATCGCTGGAATAGCCGGGGGGATAGTAATACCGAGATTGTTCATTCGCCTAAATGATCAAGATCAGTCGAAAGGACAGGTAAGAATAATTACACCGAGAAAGAAACAGCCGCAGAAAGACGGGGGCTATATTTTCAGAAAAATCCTGGAGCTGCTTGACAATCGTATCCTTGACATCCCCGTCTACATTTACGCGATCTCTCTGATATTACAATATGTAATAATCTCGATGATCTCGTCATCGGTCATTACCAACGTCAACCACTTGATATTTATTACGGCTTTTATAATCTGCGTCGTCCTGGTGCTGATATATGTCGATTACAATAGAAACTACGGCATTCCAAAGACCAAGATAAAGATAATTCCACACAAAAAGGCTGAGATAAAATCATTTGAACCCTAACAGGTGGATTTTTTAGGTGACGATAAGGATAGGCGGTGTGGGGAGGCTTCGGGGGCGGGGGGGCGGGTAGGGAAAAAGTGGTGTTGCTGGTTTATATAGTTTTCGGTTGTGATTGAACAAAGGGAAGATTTAAAAGGTGACAATGAATTCAAAACCGTCTTACAGGAAGGCAAACTGTCAACACAACTCGTGATTAATGCACATAAGGACTATTTCCTAATTGTATCTTTTCATCAGTACTAAGATCACCAAATTTTGATAAACCAGTTTCAACATTACATATCATAAGTTGAGTACGAACATCATCTATAGTTGCTTTTTCTCCAGCATTACAGACAGAACTAAAAAATATAACTATAATAACTACAATTAAAAAACTCTCTTTTTTTACATTAAAAGATATAATAGAATAATTACTTTTTAAAGATTTCTTTTATTCTCCCAACTTCTCTTCACAAACTCCAATTAATAAATTTAACCCATCATCTTCTGGATTCAAATCGAGTTTGTCCCAAAGATAGTTGGAAGTTGAAAAAAGGGTGGCGGTTCCTGACCCGACTCGATAGAATCGGGTTAGTTAAAAATCTAATTAAAAGGAGGAACCGCCATGAAGGAATCTTATCACGTTGTTGACAAAAAGGACAAGCAAAAGATAGAGGAGTATTTGTTAAAGAACGCCCAGTATTTGTTACCGATGGTGGAACTTATCGAGGGTTCCAGGGTGGTGATAGACGAGCTGATTGCTGTTGTGGGAAGAGCAAGCATTGAATCAGTACTAACGCTTTCCGCCCAGGGTATAGCAGGAGAAAAGCACAGAGGTAAAAAGGGTGGTGAGATTTGCTGGCATGGGAGCCAAAAGAGTACAATCAAAATGTCTGACCGCAAACTGAAAGTTGATAAGCCACGTCTTCGCAAGAGAGACCAAGGCAAAGGCGGAGAAGTCGAGATACCGGCCTTTTCTGCTATGAACTCAAGTGAACAAATGGGAAAGCGAATTCTTGATACTCTGATGTGTAACGTTTCAACCAGAGACTACGAAAATGTAATCACCGAGATGGCAGAGACGGTTGGAGTGAGCAAATCCAATATCAGTCGTGAATTTATTGGGGCCAGTACTAGAGAGTTAGAGAGTCTTATGAACCGTCGCTTTGACGATATAGAGTTTTTGGTCATCTACATTGATGGGATCGTGTACGGTGATTACCATGTGATTGGTTCGTTAGGTGTTGATATTACAGGGAAAAAGCATGTTTTAGGCGTGGTGGAAGGCGCCTCGGAAAACGGTGCATCAGCCACATCTCTTTTGGAGAATTTAGTAAGCAGAGGGATAGATCCGTTCCGTAAGTATCTTTTTGTTATTGACGGTTCTAAGGCTCTTCGTTCTGCCATAGACAAGGTATTTGGTGCGAAAAACTATGTACAGAGATGTAGAAATCACAAGCTAAAGAACGTATGTGATAAGCTACCTGATGATCTCTCTGATCAGGTGAAGTCGGTGATGAAGGCTGCGTATAAGCTTCCTTATAAAGAAGGTATATCCAAACTTAAAAAACAGGCCGAATGGTTAGAGGCTCATTATCCTGACGCAGCGGGGAGTTTATTAGAGGGTTTAGAAGAAACGTTTACAATAAATCGTCTGGAGCTTTTGCCTCAGTTACGTCGCTGTTTGGGTACTACCAACATCATAGAGAGTCCATACTCAAGTGTACGGAGGAAAACTAATAGGGTGAGTAGGTGGAGAAATGGGAAGATGGTGCTTCGGTGGGTGGCATCGGCTTTTATTTCTGCCGAGAAGAACTTTAATCGGATAAGTGGTTATAGGGACCTTTGGATGCTAAAGGTAAGACTCGATGATGATTATATCTTTGACAAAGAGGAAGATGTAGCATAATATGAAACCACAAACCGTCACCCACTTTCAACTAAATACGGGACACTCTCTATCAAGTACTTAACTGTTTTTTCAAGTGGGCGGTTCATCCATTCTATGAAACCGTCCTTTAACCTCTTATTGAAGTTCGATGCCGTACCGTGGCTGTATTTAGGCAGACCCATCAGCTTCGT